>Ga0325411_1005352_pt1 | contig 14235 bp, 11 predicted proteins | sample PopdelMetagenome_13_FD_206181 | JGI IMG/M metagenome (GOLD analysis project Ga0325411, IMG submission 206181) | Populus deltoides microbial communities from Bellville, Georgia, United States - Xylem-PdIQD-R4 | ecosystem: Host-associated > Plants > Phyllosphere > Stem > Wood/Secondary xylem... | reverse complement strand
ACCGGTATCCTTGACAACAAACAAATTAGGATTTGAGAAACATTCAAACCACAACCAAGGTTTGCCCTGCCATCCTCTCTCGTTCTTGCTTATTTAAATTATTTTTACATTCAAGCTTTACAATTAAAAAGAAAAATCCTCCGATTTTCGTAAAACAAAAAAAGGGCCATAAGCAAAGCAACAAGAGCAGCAAGCATCTTTGTGCGATCATTACAAAAATATTTCAATAAAGGTGGTGGCGGAACACAATATTCAAGAACAAGGAGGGCACCAAGTGCAAATAACAAACAATTTTGAAGCCCTAGAAGCCGTTTCCTCCTCCTCCCCATTTTCTCGCCTTTCCATATAAAAACCACAGACACAGTACAAGCGCCACGAATCATCCTATTCATTTCCTCTCCCTGTAGAATTCTTAAAACGAAACCATTCAATTTCTCTAAAATCACTCCATTCTCTCGTTTTCTCCTCAGATCCGTACCATTCTGACCCTCGATTATACATCTCCTCCCAACGGAAACCCCACCTCTTCACTCCCTCACTGAACCAGTGATACCCTCCTTTTCCTCTCTAATTTTCTATTTTACCCCGTCAGATAACCCTGGGTTTTCTTTTCTCCCTCCACACTGTATAAATTTTCAACTTCCAACTTACAGAAGAAACCTCCAGTCTTTAATTCTTCGAACCAAAACGCTTCCGTTTGAATCTCATTGATCCTTGTAAGTATTTTTTTTCCAACCGTCGCAACCTTGAAACCCTAGGCTCAGATCGTTCTTGTTTTCTAGTTTTCTGTACAAATTTTGGAATTTGAATCGGTGATTTAGTTTCCTAGTTAGGGTTAGGCTTCTATTTTGTGATGAACAACAACAATAGAGGAAGGTATCCGCCGGGGATCGGTGCCGGTAGAGGCGGAGGTATGAACGCGAACCCTAATTTTCAATCAAGGGTTCCGCAACAGCAGTATGTGCAGAGAAATTTCGGGCAAAATCATCACCAACAACAATACTATCAGCATCAACAGCATCACAATCAGCAGCAGCAGCAGCAGCAGCAGTGGTTGAGGAGGAATCAGTTAACTGCTGCGGATTCGAGTATTGATGAGGTCGAAAAGACTGTTCAGTCTGAGGCTGTTGACTCGAGGTCAGCCTTTATTCATTCAAATATTTACACGTGGATGTTGATATTGTATTACTCGTGTGTGATTTTTCTTAAATAAATGTTAATGTGTCGCATGAGCTTTGCTATTGTTGGAAAAGAGTTGATTCTGGAGTATTCTAAGCATGTTGTAGGAGAAAGATTTGCACAGAGATTGTTTGCTATAAGCCTATAATTATAAGTTATCATAAAAGGATGAGGGGTAGGAAAGCCTTGCACTGGATATGAGCTTGGCTTGGTGTTTGATGATTTGGTGTGATGGGCTGGTCAATGTTCGCATTTAATAAATTGCCACAGCTTGCTCTGAGAGGCAGTGGTTGTTTACTTGTATGGGGATTATGAAGCAAACTTAACAAGTTTCCAAATCCTTACCCATGGGTTAACTTGGGGGATTCCAAAAGGAAAGTTCATGGGTTTTCTTACCGCTACAAGTGGTTTGATTGATGTATCTTGTTCCTGTTTGATTTAAATTTCAGTTTTTGATCTACCTCTGCAATAATTGATGCATCCTTTGGGTGCTTTATTAGAGGTGTTTCAGTAGTTTGCAGCTTTTCAACCTTGTTTGATCGTAATTTCGCTTTCAAATATTTTCATAATTTTGTTGTCTTTTTTAATCATATCTTGGTCCATTTTGAACACCATATGTGCTCCTGCTATAATGATTGCCCTGCTTGCTGCATGAGCAGAACTACCTTTTGTCTTAATAAGTAAAAGAAGATTTATTATTATCATTTTTGGATCAAGACTCTTCATTATGATTAAAAGTTTGTTTTGATAAAGATTATTCATCTAGAACACAATAAGTACCTTACTGGTTAAAATTTCTAAATGGTAGCAGCTTGCTAATATTCAATGAGAAGTGCTTTTCACGAGTGCTTTTACTGTAAGACTATTAGTTTTCTGTTGACATAGTTTTCTTAAAATCTGCACATTAGTAGCAAGTTTTCAAGGGTATTCTATTGTGAATTGAGATTTCTGAAATTTAAAATGTATCAGTAGCTATTGTGGGAGTATTCAGTTAAAAAAAAATTACTAATTTGATTACAAAATCTTGTTAAGTGCCAGTCATCTGATGGATTTGAGACAAGGAAGTGACCATGCCATCAAAATGAACCACAAAGATTTACTTGGCACTGTGATTGCTGTGCATGTTGCTCTCTATTTACAAAATGGTCTCACATGAAAGAGCATCATCAGATCGTGGGCTTTTGTTGGGATTTCTAGATTTCTTACCCTGTTCTACATGCATGGTGCTAATCTATGCTTGTTCAAGTCCATTCCTTGAGTTTTTGCGACCATGCAATGCTTGTTGTAGGCTGAAGTCTTATTGTCTTGTATTTTTGATTTGTTCTATCTAGTTCACAAGATTGGAAGGCAAAGCTAAAGATACCACCAGCAGATACGCGATACAGAACTGAGGTAGGGCTTTTAATCAGATATTTACTTTCTCATGGTCAATGGATGCTGTATTATTTTGTCACACGTATGTTAATTTGTACGCATAAATTTATTGTATTTGGAGCCATGACCAATAGTTTTCTTCTCTCTTTTGGAGAGGAAGCATTGTGTGTTCAGCACCTGGCTGCATGGAAACTACAAATTATGTAAGATTGACTATGGAGTCTGACATTGACTCTGAATTAGGAGATTGATAACTAACTTAATGACAAGTGCAGGTCATGTAAGGTTAAAGTTAAAACTTGTACCCTATGGTTTGTTAACTGCATCCAGCATTCCTCTGAGTAAATTGACGAGTTTGCTTAGGAAACTGCATCACTTGTTTACTCTCATATCATCTTTTGAGTCATATCTGTTCCTTTCATGCATGAGCCATAGCAGATGAATGCCCTTTACATGCACACTTCTGGACTTCAAACAATGATGCTTTAACCTTAGGTTGTCTTGTCTTAACAAGATAGCTCTGCACATGTAAAGAGCATTCATGTGACTTAAATATTGTATGACAATGTTTGAAATGGTTTAACGTTGTAGTCTGGTAGATCCTTTGTTTTCCTTCTAAAGATTTACTTTCAAAGAATGATGGAAGTACTGTCTAAAAAATGAGCTGGTGAACTTCATTAGTGAGCTTTTTTAAAAGGGAATTACTATATGAATTCCATTTCACTATTTAAATGTCTTGCAGGATGTGACAGCCACAAAGGGGAATGATTTCGAGGACTATTTTCTGAAGCGTGAGTTGCTTATGGGGATATACGAGAAGGGTTTTGAAAGACCATCTCCTATTCAGGAAGAGAGCATACCAATTGCTCTTACTGGTAGCGATATTCTTGCTAGAGCTAAAAATGGGACAGGGAAAACAGCTGCATTTTGCGTCCCTGCCCTGGAAAAAATTGACCAAGATAACAATTTTATTCAAGGTCTGATATTCACAATCAATAAACTTCTTTATTCACTATGTACATGCACGTCTATTATATAATGACCATTGAGATTATTTAGTTGTGTGATTGGACTATGATAGCCTTACATCATGTAATCTTCTTTATTGTTGTTTGCATTGGGATATTTTCTGGTTGCCTCTAATTCAACCTGTCTTAATCCAGTTATGGAAAGATGACTGTATGTTTATGGTTTGTTGCTTTCACAAGTAATAATTACTTACAGTGGCTACCATGGCCTTTAGGAGCATATTACTTTTAGGTTTTATGGATATGAATTGATAATAAATGAGAAGGTAGGAATATAAGAACTGTTCCACGAGGAGGTTGGGATGATGTTTTGAGTGTGAAGGAGTTCCGCTTTTAATATACAGCCATAATGTTTTTTTTTTCAAGCAATGTCAAACATGAGCTGATTATTTGTAAACAATTCACAAATAGCAGGCTTTCTTAGCTCTTGATTTTATTTGAAGTTATTTAAATTTAATTGACTTATTAGTTCTGGATATATATTTATGAAAATTGTATTTGATGACTTAATTATGCATTTGCGTGCAGTTGTGATACTTGTGCCAACACGTGAGTTGGCTCTTCAGACATCACAGGTTTGTAAGGAGCTAGGGAAGCATTTGAAAATTCAAGTGATGGCCACCACTGGCGGTACGAGTCTAAAAGATGATATTATGCGTTTATATCAACCAGTCCATTTACTTGTCGGAACGCCAGGAAGAATACTTGATCTTGCAAAAAAGGGCGTGTGTATTTTGAAAAACTGTTCAATGCTTGTTTTGGATGAGGTGAACTTCAACCCAGCTAGTCCTTAGTAATATCACTGCATGATAGTTTTGTGTGATAATTGTTGTTCAACTTCTATTTCTTTTTAACTTTTAAAAGATGTTGAAATAGGTATATCGATGAGTACAGGAGGCTGTTTTTGGTTTCTTAAAGAACACGAGCTTTGTTTAGGTTTCTCAGTGTTCTGGCTGTCATTTATATATAGATAGATGGCAACTGGAACACTGAGCCAAAGCCTATCAAAACTGTTTATAGACAGATGACAGCTGTTTGGATTTATAGATAGATGACAACTGTTTGTATATGTACAAAATGGTTGAAGGATTGTTGTTGTTGGCTGTGTTAATTAGCATACGACATACAAATAAATGCACAAATGATTTTAATTGACTGTTTTAATATGTAAAAGAACTCTTAAAAGTTGGTTGAGATAATATTATCTGGCTGTTTTTAGTGCTCAATATACTTTTGAAGACTTTGAATTTTGGTGATGGTTGAGGGGATTTTTTTCTCTGTTTCATGTTGGCTGAGATACTATTCTTACCTGGCTATTTGCCATGTAAATATATTTAAACTCAATTAGCCAACTTTATTTATTTAGTGTTGGTTTAGTTCAGATTTTTTTTGTTGGCTAGAGAATGAAATTAACATTGCAATTTGAAAATTGAGAGCGAGGGGAGAGAGACAATGAAATCAGGGTCTTTTGTCTCTCTGCCTAGCGATCTTGTTGTTGAGGGAGAAGGAAGATGTGTTTGTTTGAGCTCTAGGAAATAAATGCTCTAAAACATAAATGAAAAAAAAACCTTTATTGCTGTTTTTCATTGTAAAAAATGATATATTTTGTCATAAAAAAATCTGGCTCAGTGCTGTGATATACATATAAGCTGTGAACTATCTGGGGTCCTTTAGTTTTCCTCAAATGGTAGATGTGTTTGCATTATGATGATGTGTGTGTATGCGCGCGCGTTCACTTGTAAAGTGCTGTTGGACCTTTAATTACATGATTGCTTATTCTTTTAATTTTCTACTAAGAAATTTTGCATTTGCCAGATGAAGACTTCCAGCCACATTCATGAACCTTCAAGTTCACCAATTGCTTCTTGCAGTTTCTTACCTAATCTGAAATAATGTGCTATCTAATTATTATAAGTGCTATGATTGAGTTTAATTTTTTGACGGACAAGCATCTGAATGTTTATTGCTTCATGTTCCCCAGGCCGATAAGCTTTTGTCTCCAGAGTTTCAACCTTCAATAGAGCAGCTTATTCGTTTTCTTCCTTCAAATCGTCAGATTTTGATGTTTTCGGCTACATTTCCTGTTACTGTTAAGGATTTTAAAGATAGATATCTAGAGAAGCCTTACGTTATCAATCTTATGGATGAACTTACTCTCAAGGGTATTACACAATATTATGCTTTCGTTGAAGAACGACAGAAAGTCCATTGCCTGAACACTCTTTTCTCTAAGGTTTGATCTCAACTAAACAGTTATTATGATTCCTGGTTTCTTTTTGAATATGATGCCATTGTGGTGTATATGCAGCTGCAAATAAACCAATCAATCATCTTTTGCAACTCAGTGAACCGGGTAGAATTACTGGCCAAGAAGATCACAGAACTTGGCTATTCATGTTTCTATATCCATGCAAAGATGTTACAGGACCATCGCAACAGAGTATTTCATGACTTCCGCAATGGTGCATGCAGGAATCTTGTCTGTACTGGTGTGTTCTTGTGTTCTTAACACTCATGAATATCTTTTCTTTTTGCTAGTTGACTTTCATGACTTCCTCCTTTTGCTAGTTGAAGTAGTGGTAATGTGTGCTTTGCATATGCATTGATCAAGTCCTGATGATACACTATGCTTGTTGCAGATCTTTTTACCAGGGGTATAGACATCCAAGCAGTGAATGTTGTTATAAACTTTGACTTCCCCAAGAACTCAGAGACATACCTTCACAGGGTATGTTGAATGTGATATTTATGCAATCAACACCATGGCAGACATTTTTATATTCTTATGTTTGTTTTGTATACTGTTTTCGTGAACATTATATCATTTTATATTCTTATTATTTTTAATACCTTTTTGTTTGTTTCACTCTCAGGTTGGTCGATCAGGAAGGTTTGGACACCTTGGTTTAGCTGTGAATTTGATCACTTATGAGGACCGGTTTAACCTGTATGCATTTTTTCCTCTGCCTTGCACAGTTCCACTTGAACTTTGCATCTATTTTTTGGGAGTTCCCTGACTTAGTTAATGTCTTCTATTTTTCTGCAGGTATAGGATTGAGCAGGAACTTGGAACTGAAATTAAACAAATTCCTCCACATATTGATCAGACAATATATTGCCAATAACCTGTGGTAGATGCCTCTGTCCTTGCATTCAACAATGGCGAGTAGCATCAGTGATTAGCAATGGTGAGTAACATCAGAAATGTTTGTTTTCATGATGATAAGATATAGATCAACTGACCCCATCTCTTAAGATCAATTGCAATCAATCTTGTTCTGATTCTGTGATTTTTGCTTAAAAGAATGAAGAAGAACATTGGCTTTCATAGATCAACTTGAAATCAAACTGCATGCTAGAATATCAATTACTAAATTGATTCTTTTCTGTTAGAAACAGAAAGCAATATTTCTCTGGAATATGGTGTTAGTTAAGGTGTTGGATGGATTAATCAGATATATGTTGACTATTGATTGGTGAGTTTACCAGAGAAAGCTGAATTGGATTATGGTCCATTGTTTTTCCCACCCAATATTTTCCATGTTTCAAAAGGGGAAGATCTGTTATTATGGATGACAAGACTTAGTTACACATCCTTGATATTTTATTTGATTAAGAATTGGTTAATATAGAATTTCATAAAAGTATTGGACCACTGCTTTTTGTGTGATAACAATAACATGTTTGGAATCTGTCGTGATGTTTCTTTGGCCACTGGGAAATATTCCACTAGAGATTCACGTCACCTGACCTGAATGAACTTTGATGTTACAGGGTTCAAGCTGTCCAATTCAAGATGAAATAGCTCTGCATCCGAGGGAAACTTCTAAGAACTAAATATTAATTGTGGAAGGCTTATGATTGCTTTATGCATTTAATCCTGGAATGCTTTAGTTAGTTTCTGGATGGAGTTTTAACGGATTATGAAATCCCAGATAGATAGATGCTTGGTCCAGTTCTGGTGTTGCGTTTGATTTCATTAATGTTCTGGTTTCATATTATCTGCTCTTAGTTTTCTTACTGTTGAAGAAATGAAGGCTGTACTTCATGGAGATAAGATCAGTTACTCCTCTCTTGCACCCTTCTTCCGTTAATAAAGTCATTAACCTAGGAAATCCCCTGGAACGTGTTTTTTTGTACTTGGTTCCTTTCTTCTTTTTTTTTTTGTCCTTGGGTTGTGAAAAGGTTTGATGATTGCTCAATGTGACCAAGTTTCTTTCACGACATGAGACGCCTGGATAAAAATAAGTTGTCAATCTCGACCATTGTTGCTCATAGGAGTATGATCACAACTGCCATTTACGAGCACTATATTTTTGGTATGTCTTGCAATGGAATCACAACACCAAGATTATTCCCCGACCCATGCATGCTCCCGGATTTCATTCTACATGAGCAGAATCATCACTTTCATCCTTCCCCCACAGGGACTAATATGGTTTGTGTTTGCTGCTTTGATAACTACAATCATGAGATGACAGCAGCACCTAGCTGAGTCGCAACAGCAGCCAAAAACTGTTCTGGGTTTTGATCACAGCTATATGGTATTAAAGCAATGCAAAGGTCTGGATGTTGAACTGGGAAGCGAGTGGCTGCAATTTGGCTGGTTAGTGTTTTTTTGGCTCTGTGGTAGCTAGCTCTTCATTTTGATGAAAAAGAATTAAATTAAATTTTTTTGACAGTTTTGACGTTGCATCTATGAAAAACAAAAAAATAATTAAAAAAAACATAATTTTAATTAAAATTATTTTTTAAAAAACCTTTACCATTATACACACCAATATAGTGGGAGTGATGCTGTTCTTCTTGCGCTCGTCTGAAGATGTAAAGAACGCCAAGGACTGAAAATGAAAATTGAACAGGAGAATTTTTTCGGAACTGAAGACAGTATTTTGTACTATCATTTATGATGGAGGTAGAAATGTACGGGCAATTCAGATCTGCATCTATTTCCTCGGCAGGTTGCGTGTAAATGGCCCACGGTTTATTAAATGCAAAGAACTAGAGGGGTTAAAAGTGCTCTGTTAATCGCCGACATCATAACTGAAAGATTGATCACTTGAAGACGAAACCTTTCACCCCTCTTCATGGCAAAACCGCTGGTCTGGTTATTATTATTATTATTATTATTATTATTATTATAAAAAAGATCTAAAAGAGTGGGAAAACTAGTGTAGCAGCCATTCATAATAAAAGGTTGATTTTTACATTTTGAAAACAAACCAAATAACTATTTGCCCGGTTACTGTTGTTTTTTTTTTTTTTTTTGTAGGTATTCACCGGTCATTCCGTGCTGATGGAGGATAAATTAATTTTTATATATTTCTTTAATGTGTAAAATAATTATTGTTTTAAAAGCAATTTTTTTAAAGTTAATGTCTATGGACGTTTTGTATTTTCAATTTTCTCAGCTCATGATGTAATTACTCGTTAAGTAGAAATTTTCTTTAACTTATAATAAGAGATATTTTTGTATTTTCATTCTATTTTTTTTTTGTTATTATTAGGTTTGATAGAGGAGCATTATTGTAATTTTACAAATATAAATATTATTAAAAAATAATTGAAAACCGCGTTACATGGGCTAGTGTGTAATGGTTGCGGCGCTATTTAGGCTACGTGTGTGGCATCTCCTAGCGTCGAAATGCTAGCTTTTGAGATGACAACGCCTATATATGGTTAATGAATCTTTGATTTGGTGCTGATTATATTTTTCTCTTTATTTCTCTTTTTTTATTGTCATGTTTGTCCCTATAAATTCTCAAAGTAGACCTTTAAAATGGTTTTTTCTTCGGAATTGTTCTATATACTTTTTTCATTATTATTTGTTTTATTTAAAATAATTTATGAAATTTGATTTTTTTTCTCAATTTCATTCTCTAATTTTTTTGTATGTTAGATTTGATCCTTTTTTTTAATTGCTATTTGTTTTGTTTGAATACGATTTCACTATCCTTCAATTTTTTTCCTATTTGATAAAAACTTTGTTGGATGTTTTAAGTTAATATTTTTTTTCTAATTTTATCTTTCAATATTAAATTGATTGAGAATTTAGCTTCTTGATTGAGCATGAGTTTAAGATTTCATGGGTTACGGATTTAGGAGATTAACTCGAGTTTAGAAGACTCATCAAAGTTTGCTTGGTTTTTTTTTGCTTTCTTTAAGCTCATATTTTTTTTAGTTTCACCATTTAGTATTTATTTAATTAGAAATTGGGTTCTGTTAATTTTTTTATTTGCTTTCTATAGAATTTTTCATTGATTTTGAATATAACTCGGTTATCTAGAGTTTTTTTTTATTTCTCATTTTTCTTAAGGATATTTTATTTTTTAATTAAATGAATGAATGAATTAAATATAGATATGAAATACTAATTTCATAATATTTGTTTGGTTTTATTAAATATAAATAAAGAGACGAGTTTGGAGATTTTAGTATTGACCCATTAACCATATAATTTGTTTTTTCATTATTTGAAAATTTTTCTTGGATGAAAAAAAGAGAGAAGAAATTCGAGTGCAGTCCGCGGTATAGCATGGCCCGTAGCTAGTTTCTTCTGTGATTTGCTGGGCACTGTAAAGAATTTCTTTAAACCAATGGAGCAGAGACCCATGTTCATATAGTTCATGGTAATCAAGTCTTTGGAGTCTTTGACAGTTTGTTGTGTCCCATCAGATTTTACGATGACTTGATTTGACGTGAAAGGAGAGAATAAAAAGAAGAACAGTTCAAAACGACATTTGAACTTGGTTTGAAGCTTGTAATGATGCAGCATCCACAGTAAGAACAACGAAGCACAAGAACATATGTTAAGGGTAAGATATTTTGCCTTTACTCCTGCTAATGTGCAATACTGGCATCATTATAGTCGTCTAGTCGAGAGGCTTGGAAGCGGAGATCTTCCATAGACGCCGACCTTAAATTTTGAGTTCATAGACTCACAATAGATTTTATCTTAACGAGAGAAGCGATACCAAAATCTTTAAGTTATCTAAACCCTCTACTGTTCAGTCTGTAAACACATCCAAGGCCACAGCATTCATGCATGTGAAGGCGTATGAAAATTCTAATTTGCGGAAGAAGCACTGCAGCAGCTGTCAGTCAAAAAACCAGGGAGCCATGGACCTCAAACCGCGAGACCTTTTGACTTGTTGCTGACTGTATTTATAGCAGTTCAAAGGACATGCCACAGCCCCCATTTGTGACATCTTTTAAATGGGCTGCTCGCCATCCTTTCCAACAAACAGACAAATAAGCCATCAAGCATTCATCATTTATGATCCTGTTCTTCTTCTTTTTTCTGAAAGGATCTTTATGGTAAGATCATAAACGAGTGATAATCAAGGGCCCCACATGCCCCCACTTAAATGCCAGGCTATCAGATAACTCTTAAATTTTGTGTAAGAGGCAAAAGAAAAAAACTGAAACCCACAACCCTAATAGTCTCTGCTAGCTAGCCTTTAGTGAAAGAAACATTTCACTTCGTTTTTAGAAAAATATATATTTTTTTATTTTGAAACAAAAATATATCTTAAAAGATTTGAAAATTTTAAAAATATTATATTATTTATTATTTATATCAAATTTAATGTTTAAATTTTTAATTACTATATATATTTTATTTTGAATATTTTTTTTTCAATTTCATATTTTAGAATTTAATTTTTATATTAATTTTGGTCCTTATTTTTATAATTGTTATTTATTTTTTTATTATTTTTTAATTAAAATTTTTTATCTATTAAATTTGGTAATCATTCTTTTAATTGTTACTTATTTTATTTGAAATAATTTATGAAATGTTAATTATTATTATTTTAATTTTTTCATCTTTTAATTTTTTTATTTTTTAGATTTGATATCTATTATTTTGATTATTATTTATTTTATTTGAGATAATTTATGAAATTATATATTTTTTTCAATTTCATTCTCTTTCAATTTTTTAATTTGTAACATTTGTTTCTCATTATTTTAATAAAATTAAAAAAATAAAATATTAATAAGTTATTTTCCAGCTTATTTTTCATGACATAATCAAATACTGAAAAGTTTTTTTCAACTTATTTTTTATTATATTATCAAATATAAAAAAATAATTTATTTTTCTGAAATTTATTTTTTTAAAATTCATTTTATATAAAAAAAAACTTTCTATCAAACAAAACCATACTTAAAAGAAAAAAAACTCAAAACATATAATACTACAATTTACAGTTTTCAAGAAAGTAATTAGAGGGGATGAGTGGGTTAGCATATCATGGTCTGTCCGTACAGTTTAGGTCATCGTGAGCGCCATTATTTCTCTCTTTCCCCATAAATTTTCTCGCTGTCAAGAATTCACCATTAATGCTTTCGCTTTCACCTTCACTGTATGCCCCTCTCACTTGCCTGTTCTGTTCAATAAAAAAATGTACGTCAAAAACAGAAAAGAAACCCCATATTAATTAACTCTCTTCATTTCCCTCATAGTTCTTAGTACAAGTTTTTGGTTCAATGATGATACAGGACCTCTCTCAAATGGGACAATATACCTGTAATTGTCATCCATAAATACTCACACTTATATATACATGTATTTATTGCATTGCCGGCTTGAAACTTGCTGATAATCCTTTCTTGCACAACCCGCGGTAAATTATCACTTTCGATTTCCCTAGATAAGATCACTCAAACATTTAATTTATAGCTTCTCTCTCTCTAGTACAAAGCTTTTCTCTTTGAAAAAGCATGTCTTTGTATGCGTGTGTGGACTTTACAGGCTATTGCTTTTGTTTTTTTACATTCATGGTAAATTAATAGTGAGTACCTAGCATTTGTTGGAACATTGTTGCTGTAATAAAAAGTGAAGGATTCGGTCAAGAAGATGGGGAGGACACCTTGTTGTGACAAGAAGGGTTTGAAGAAAGGGCCATGGACACCTGAAGAAGATGAGCTTCTTGTTACTTACATCAAGAAGAATGGACATGGCAGCTGGCGCTCTCTCCCGAAGCTCGCTGGTATTTCATATAGTTAAACTCTAGCCACTGCTTTCTTTTGATTTAGGAAGCTGAAGTTGCATTGATCTTAATTTTTAGCTTTCATGGAGTTGTGTGTCTGTATATATATATATATGCGCGCGCGCGCGCGGGGGGGCGTGTGTGATCACCAGCTTCAAAAGTGCTGATAATGTGTTGCGCACTTGGAGGGTCAAATAGAATATTTGTTGGACTTGGATAGTAGAACTATTATGGTATTGTAAAATGCTTTGAATATTCAAGGGGTTAAATTCTACAAGCTACTTCACAGTATTGCATTCCTTCCTGATGAATTGATGTTGTCGCTGTTTACTGGGCAATGTTTATCTAGATGGTCACAACCGGATGGTAATTGATTACTTCACATGACTATTTAACACTCAAAACTACAATTAATTTATTGATATCTTTCTTTGTCTTGATCTTCGTAATTATCAACTCCTTACTTGTACGAAATTAACTTGTCTGCTAGCGCTATAGGGATGTTTTCTGTTGTGTTGATAGGAATCTGCCCTCTTCCGAGAGGATACTGACCTTTTAGAAATTTTCTTTCTTGAAAACTTAACTTTCTGTACTTGAATTTCCTGCTTGATCGATCATATCTGCAAAAATAATAAGTTCCATGCAAAATCTGCTTAAGCTCAGGTAACTTGGAAAATGGTACAAAACTTTCATTTAATAAAAATCTTGAAAAATATATAATGTATATTTGTTAATTATATTTTATAAAATAAAGATTACCTTCACTTAAACAAAAAAATCTTTGAGTAACTTATTAGATATATAAAAAAAATAATCATAAAATATTTCTTAAATATTTTAAAAGATTTCATTTATAATTTTCCCAAAAACCGCATTCATCTTAAACGGACCCTGATCCCTTGTAACTCTCTTCTTCGTTTTTCAGGTCTTCTTCGATGTGGAAAGAGCTGCAGGCTTAGATGGACGAACTACCTCAGGCCTGATATAAAACGGGGTCCCTTTACTCTCGAGGAGGAGAAGCTTGTCATTCAGCTTCATGGCATTCTTGGAAACAGGTAGTTTCTAACTATGTGAAAATATATATAATGCTTAAGTAATTCACTAATTAATTTAATGGACAAAAGTGGCTTAGATTAATTGTTTTCTTTCTAATAAAGCATTAGGATTGTGACTGAATATGGTGTGTGCAGTGAAGCACTTCTTGGCTAACCAATTCTCTAAATGTAGATCAGCTACGAATAGAGTTATACTAGAATCTATTATATACAAGGATCAACAGAATCCTCTTCAGATTATGTTTATAACAATTCCCTGATTATAGGAGATAACCATAGATAGCTATATTTGAATTTGTATTTATTTAAATGTGTTTTGCTATACCTGTAACTCTAGAACTCTGGTATAAATAAAACTAGAGTACCACAACAAAGACGATCGATGTGGTGATAATTGAGCCATTAATAAGGTTTTTGTGCTAAGCCTTTTACTGTTTTCCTTAACCGAGGAAGCCATATATCTGTTGAGGTTGGATTACATTCCTATCATGAAGTTCAGTCTATGTTGGAGACCATTTTCAATCATCGTTCCAAATCTCATGAGCTACGTCTAAAAGGTGACTTGTAGCACATGAAGAAGAGCTCACGTAGTGTTGTAGA
>Ga0325411_1005351_pt1 | contig 14236 bp, 8 predicted proteins | sample PopdelMetagenome_13_FD_206181 | JGI IMG/M metagenome (GOLD analysis project Ga0325411, IMG submission 206181) | Populus deltoides microbial communities from Bellville, Georgia, United States - Xylem-PdIQD-R4 | ecosystem: Host-associated > Plants > Phyllosphere > Stem > Wood/Secondary xylem... | reverse complement strand
TATTTTTGAGGAAATAAATTCACATGTGAGAAAACTTTACTTGTGGATATAAGATTTTGTAGGATTCTTGCTTCAAAAAAATAATAATTTAATTTGCATATGTATGCACAAACACATATATAATCGACTATCTAACTTGATGAAGTTCTAAAAACCCAAGTAGTTTAGGAATATGGCTTCCAAGTTGGATAATCGGTTAATCAATTGGTCTTAGAAATCTCATCCATTTTTTCTTGCTAGAGTGAATGATAACTTGTACTTGATACTTGGTAGATTAAGGTGGCTTGTGACTAGTACCTGTAAAAGATTTCTTTTGATGGACCTTGGGACTCTTAGATGCTTAGGTAAATAAAAAGACGTCGTTGATGTTGTGAAGTCTAATCTTTGTATTAATTTTAATCAAACCATGGTGGAGATCTACTCTAATTCCTATATCGGTAGTATCATACCAATAACATTTGAATAAAAAGATTTTATTATGCTCGCTATAGTACTGTAAGAGTAAAATAAGATGGGGAGATTCATAAAGATCCATTAGTGTAGCTGCAAAGACATGACCAAACAATGAGACAATAATTCTTGTTTCTGTTGTGTCCCACTTCTGTAGTTTTATTAAATAAACACTAATTTATTTATTTTAGCCTAATTTATTTATTTATTTTTGCTTAATCTTTCCACTAATTCAACCATGTTTATAAAATGCATAAAATAATTATTGATTGAAAAATAGTCCTTTTAGAGCATTATTTTGTGGCTTAGATATGATTTTTATTGTATTAATTATTATGATTTTAAAAATTATATAGATTCAGTCATAGTTAGGATTCCATTATTTTTTATAACCACTTTAGGGGATTTTATACTTATTGCATTCGTAGTATTTGACAAGGTTCCTGCCCTGTTTTTCAAATAAGATAAAGCATATGAAATCAGTATGAAAATCTCCAACATAAAAAAAATGAAATTTCAATTTTTTTTAATTCTTAAAAAGGTTGAATTTTTTAATAATAATCAACTTCAAACTCAATACAAATTGATCTCTTAATGTAAATTCTACTATTATAGGTCTTTTTACCCTGACTATACTCTTTAGTATGAAAGACATATCCATTGACAAAATACTTGTTATAGCACTTGACATTTCTTTCAGGACCCAAACATAGTAAATCCAAACTACCACTAGCAATCCCTCCCATTTGATAAACCTAGTACAAGATTACAACCATTAACAGTTAAAGAGAAAGATGTAATGAAATTAAGTATTATAAAAGTTAAGAATTATTAAGTATTGCTTACATGTGTTCTTTACCATGTAGCAAATTGTTCATCTTGTAATTGAAAATTTTAAAATTCAGTCATATGTGAATTTTGAGATAGTAAAAATGATGATGTTGCTTACAGGGAATTACTCAATCTATTAGTTTATGAGGGTATAAGAGAAAATTTATTTAAAAATAACATGTTGATATTATACTTACTGAATAAAAACTCTCAATTTATTGTAGTTAAATAGCATAAAATTATATGCATGTCTGAATTTTGTTTTTGTCAAGTACTCTCATAGTTTTTTTTATATATATATAAAAGTCGTTTAGAATGAGAAAATATTGACAAATCCATACTTAAAAGCACTTCCTTATCGTCATCATGTCCTAAAATAAGGTTGATTCTTGCTCTCAAGCAAGGCTTAAAATAGTATAAGATAAATATTGAGATCTCTTCAACAATATAAGTCTCACATATCAAAAACTCAACATAGGCATTGTTTTAGCTTTTTTTAAGGTTAAACAAGTATCTACATGAAATTAAATGAATATTTTAAATTAAAACCTAAAGACAATATAAATTTAATTAGGATGCATGTGTAATCCTTAACCTCTTGAATGAATATATCCATTTGTACTGGATAAGCTTTCCAACTTTTATCTCAAATAGTAAATGTATAGGTAGATGCTCTATTGAATCGAAGAAGGAATGAGAGAATATCATCTCAAATTTGTATATTGCCTGAACGATATTTGTCTCAAGCTTCTTCATATGTTGGGTATGCAACTTGTTCAAGCATATATATCTAAAAAAAGTGATTGGTCTTTGTGAGTGTATCTCATATCCTTTTTGGCAATAAATCCTGGTAAGTAAGTGGAATGAGTGTTTGCATATACATGTGACAATCATGAATCTTCATTCTAGACAATCTGTCATCCTTTAAATCCACCAATTTAAATATGTTCAAAGCATATTCATCAGGAAAACACAGACTCCTAAGCCATTGGTAGATAAGTAATTGTGCATTCTTCTCTAAGGCAAAACTGACTTTAGGTGTAACACCCTCAAATTATAATGTTATGAAATCTCAAACATTTCTTTACTAATATCAAGTATTGAATAGTATGTCTAAGATTATGGGATAACACATTAACTACAAACAATTATAAACTCAAAAGATTCATATTGAACTAATTATTACATTAACATGCATTCATCTTCTACACATGCAAGATTATAATTACTAAATTGTTTTTAATAGTTTAATAATATTAGTTCCTTACACATACATTTTAAATGTATAAGTACCAAAAGCAAAACATATTCAGGATACATATAATACAAATTACATATAAAGCAAATACATTACATTTCACAAAATAAACAAATTAAAACACAAAGCCCATATTTAACGCTCCGCATCACCTCGTGAAAAACCTGTATACATAACATTAATAAGAAATAAGAAAGATAATACATTAAAGATGATAAAGCTATTATGTTCACAAATCTTCAAAATTATATCAAATTATCTTTCATCACCAACTTACTATATATCAACATTAATAACCCATTCATAATTTATTAATTCTATACTTATAGAACCTCTGTAACCAATACTCATTGTTTAATTTTCAATTTGGTAATTTACAAATTTTATCTCAAATCTGGCTAACCCTCTTAAATAGCCAACTATCAAACTGGTAATTCCATACGAATTACCCAACATCCGGCTATTCTCCATCAATAGCCAATACAATCGGTAATTCCATATGAATTACCCAACATCCGGCTATTCTCTATCAATAGCCAATACAACCGGTAATTCCATACCAATTACCCAACATCCAGCTATTCTCTATCAATAGCCAATACAACCGGTAATTCCATACCAACCGATAATTCCTACTAACCAACCGATACTTCTATACTAACCAACTAGTAATTCCATACTAACCAACCGGTACTTCTATACTAACCGGTAATTCATACCAACCGGTAATTCATATCAACTAACCGGTAATTCATACTAACCAACCGGTAAGTCTATATTAACGGGTAATTCATACTAACCAACTGGTACTTTTATACTAACCGGTAATTCATACCAACTAATCGGTAATTCATACTAACAAACCGGTAATTCCATACTAACCAACCGGTACTTCTATACTAACCGGTAATTCATACTAACCGGTAATTCATATCAACTAACCAGTAATTCATACTAACCGATAATTCATATAAACTAACTGGTAATTCATACTAACCAACCGGTAATTCCATATTAACCAACCAGTACTTCTATACTAACCGGTAATTCATACTAACTAACCGGTAATTCAATTATAATACCAACAGTTTCTTCATCTACTTCTTTCATATCAATATGTCATAAACAACTCATAACTAATAATGAAACTTTGAATTTTAAAAGAAAGTGATGAATCACTTATCGTATGCTCGTGATAGCCCAACTCCTCCTGCCTGATGCCCTGCTCCCGGTATAACTCCTGAATCAATCAGATTGCACTACATTATTAATCCATTATCAATTTTCCTACGTGTCTAAATTTGAAGCACGTAATATCTTTTATTTAATTGGGGTTTACACCAAAATTTTCATTCATTTGTCACCTCATTTTCAACATATAGTTTTAATCAATTTTCTTCTTTTAACTCATTTAAAGAATTCTCCCATGAACTTTTCCTAACATTTATTTATTCCTTCTTTTCACATTCTTATGATGTTTCTTCACTTGTTTATATTTTGAATACTTCAAATAAGATAAAGAACATCATTTCTAAAAATAAAACAATCATGTCACAAACCGAAACTCAGATCCATGACCGACACATAGGCAAGGTTCCCCTCCAAAGTTCCATACCTATGCGAACCCAAAATTACATACAAACTTCTCCTAACTCAATCAGAGTTCAATGCAGCATTTATAACAAAATTAACTTCATAATATAATTGAATTGTCTTAATACAAGAGTTAATATAATTTCATAGTTTTGGAGCACTAACTAGACATAAAAGAAAATGTACAAATTACAACCAAAAGAACAGGTTCTGAAGGTCCAACAAAAGTGACTTGCTATCAAGCTATAAGCCTGAAAATAATAAATAATGAGAGGGTAAATTCAACAACTCAGTGAGTAGATAACGTTCAATACACACACACACGAGGTAATACAACAATGAGAAATATATATACAAGTATGGCTTTAGGTTCTTATAGAAAGGTTTCTCAAATTGGCCATAACAAGAAGATCATATGGTAAAACTCGTTAGAAAATCAAAATGCAATGAGCATGAGGCTCCGTACTGTGGGATGATCAGTCCACACAGGTTGGTGACTCCCCCGACTAACTAGGGTTCAGATAGAATGTGCATAAAGACTAACACTACCATGTTAGTAGCATGAGTATTCAGACTGACATACCATAGGTTCATAATCATAATCAAACAGACATATTCATATCTCAAGGCTCAACTCATGACATCAATCAAATGAGGAGCTATCAATTCAGAAGTCAATTCAAATATATACTAGTTCATATCAATAATTCAGATTCAACAATTGATCATGCTTTATCATAACAAGGATAATAATCAACATATATATTATCAAGAAGCATGATCCAATTCATATTAACAAATCAAATATTTATAATATTTCTCATGCATATGGAAAATTATCCACTCATCTGACTCGAAAGCAAACGGAAGTCAAAAGCAGATACCAAAGGAAATCCTACTGATGACCCGCCGGTAGAATATCAGGATTATCTGAATATAAAGGAGACATGTTCAAGAATGACTCGAAAGAACATTTAACCTATATAATACACTTAACTAAAGGTGTATTCCGTAACCCTATATATTTTTGAACTAACTAGTTAATTTTCTCAAAAACCCAAAATTTAACGGTTTTCCCGAAATCTAATCCATAATAAAATAAATAATAAAATTGGTAATAATTCAATAAATAACCCTTAATTATTCATCAAACCAATCTGAAAAGGCTAATATTACAGCTAGGGACTAATCTGAATTTATCATATTTTTAAGGGTCAAATTATAACTTTTGTCAAATTGAAGGACAAAACTGAAATTGTCACAAATCCATTACTATACTAGAATTCTGACCATCAGTAATCCTCAATTCTGTCCAGAATATCTCATTATACTCCAGGGACCATTCTGGAATTTTACCAAAATTTTAGGGTCAAATTGTAATTTTTGTCAAATTGGAGGACTAAACTGAAAGTGTTAAAATTTCATAACTATACAGGAATTCTGTCCATAATTCATCTTTTATTTTGTTCAGAATCTCGGAATATGCTTCAGGGACCAATTTGTAATTTTCCAAAGTTTAGGGACTAAACTGTAATTTTCCAAAATTGAGGGACCAAACCAAAATTTTTTCATCTTCAACCTCCAACCCAGAATTTCAATATTTTGTCATCTTCAGCCTCCAACCCAGAATTTCAACAGAAAACCTACTGTTCTTTCCAAATTTCTAACTCAAAATTCACCATTTACACAATTCATAACTCAAAATCATCACAATCTTCCATAATCAACTAAATAATCAATTACCCACAACAATCAACCTCATAACATTCAATTTAATTCATCTATTAAACCCAAACACAAATTTTCAGAACCCTAACATTTATCAAAACCAAAATTAAAAGCTCAATAATACACATTTATACATTTAACAACCTAAATCTTATCTTTAAACTTATTCCCTTCAACTTCTTTCTATTTCCCTTCTAATTTCCCTCATTTCTCTTCTTCTTCTTTCTCCCTTCTCTCTCACGGTTTGCTACTTCAATTTTCAGATCCCTCTTCTCTTTTCTTTTTTTTCCTTCTATTTATATTTATTATATTTATCTAATTACCACACTACCCCTCATTCATTTATTCCTACATCTAAGCCTTCAAGGGCTTTATAGCCTTTCCTATCTTTAATTCAAAACGTTACAAATCAAAACCTCATTCTTATATTTCCTCATCCTTAATTACAAGTTCTTTTCTTCAACATTATTCAATTTATTTCTTAATTACTACTTACATTCACTATTTCTATACTATTCTACCTCAATTCCATCATGTTTACTATTTTTCTTAAAATCCTCAAATTCTCATAAGAACCCTAATTTTAAAAAATCAAGATTATGAGAAATTAAATCAAATTTAATTGTCATTGTTTGATAACTTACTCAAATAAACCCAAAAACACTTCATTCAAGTAAGAATCTAAACTTTTCATGCTTACCAATCTAAGTTCTCCCAACTTTTCTTCCCCTCCTAGTGTGGCCTGCCCTCCTCACCTTTCTTATATCTTCCTTCACTTGATTCTTCCTTAATTTAATGTTCCAAGTCTTTTAATCTTACAAGTTTCAAAACCCTCTCTCACTTTTTCTTGTTTTTCTCTTAACTTCCCACATTCTTCTCTTTTTTTCTTTCCACATTTGTTACTGCCCAGTCGGCAGTTTATAATAGAAAAGGGGCTGCTTTGTTTTATTTTTAATGGAAAATTACTATTTTACCCCTTTTTTTTGGAAGAAATATATCAAACTGGTGGTACTGTAAGAAAGATGACGTGTCCTTTTATTACTATTAATCATTTTGGTACTAAAAGAATTTTTTCCTATCCCCAGGAATCGGATAATACTATATTATTTCCGATGCTTGTTTTGGTACTATTTACCTTGTTTATTGGAGCTATAGGAATGCCTTTCAATCAAGAAGAAATGAATTTGGATATATTATCCAAACTATTAATTCTGTCTTTAAGTCTTTTACATCAAAATCAAAATAAGTATGTAGATTGGTATGAATTTGTAACAAATTCAACTTTTTTAGTCAGTATAACTTCTTTTGGGATATTTATAGCGTCTTCTTTATATAAGCTGATTTATTCATCCTTACATCCTAATAAAGAGAGAGAAAAATGGAACTTATAATCTTTTCTGGAGATATCCATTTTCCGAGGGCAACAGATAAGTATCCCAATACAGTGGTATCTTGATACCACCAGGACCAGTAAAAACAAATTCTAAGGAGTCAAAAAAGGTGAAAAATTGGATCTATGTCCAACGGATCACACTTACCAAGAAAAAGTCTTTTGTTTTGGTTCGACTAGTACTCATATATGAAAGAGTGGACGGTATAAATTTAGAAAGAATTTTTCCGCCAGATTTATTGCAGGAAAAAGAGAATCTGAAACTTTGAATTGTCAATTATATTCTTTATGGAAATGGTAAACCAATTCAGGGAATTTCTAACACAAGTATTCAATTAGTTCGTACTTGTTTAGTGTTGAATTAGAACCAAGACAAAAATCATTCTTCTATCGAAGAGGCTCGTGTTTATTTTTTTGAAGTAAGTATAAATGGTCTGATTCGTGATTTCCTAAGAATCCACTTAGGGAAATCACGCATTTCCTATATCCGCAGAAAAAGGAACGATCCATCAGGTTTGGGATTGATCTCTGATAATGGGCCAGATCGCACCAATATTAATCCGTTTTATTCCATTTATTCCAAAACAAGGATTCCACAATCACTTAAACAAAATCAAGGAACTAATAAAACTAATATTGATATTGGTTCTTTGTCAATTCCCATCCCTAAAAATATCTATGAACTGGATTAGCTTGTTGTTCGTATTTTGATCTGTGTAGATATAGAATTAAACTGAATTTATTGATCATAATATAGAATTCCATTAAGATATTGTATGAAAATATGATTTCTTTTATTTTTTTTTAGCTGATAATTGAAGGATTTTTGATTGGCTGAGTTTAAAGTTTTTTGTCTTCATTCAAATGAAATGATAGGTTTATTGGATTTGTTATGATACAAAAGTCTTTTTTTTATTGAAAAAAAATGGAAATGTATTGAATGTATTGTTATATTAGAAAAATATATAAAAATGAATATTTCCATTTTTTAAATTATTTTCAATTTTCAATATAAGAATAGATAGCATAAGAGACAATAGATAACTAATTATCTATTTATTTTTTATTTTTCTAGATTATTTTATTTTATATTTTTTTTTTCAATTGTAAATTTCTAATTAAGAACAATAGTTATTAGAATTGGGTATCAGATCTCGTGCCAATTGCGAAATATCTACTTTTTTTGTTACAACACTTTCTTAAAAAAGTTTGGATTGGACTAACTAAGAAAGGGGAAGGAAGAAAGTGAATCAGTATACTAATTCCTCATCCCTCAATCAATCCTTTCTGTTGGACCTTCTAATATAAGACATAATCCTAAAAAGACTAAAAGAAAATCATGTATTAGTCCAGGTAAATTCATTGTACGTAAAATAAAAGATAAAAAAAATCAAATTCATTCATATGCTTGTGACAAGGAGGTTGTGTTATAAAAAATCTTCAAGTTCTTATTAAAATTACTATAATTTAATGCCTTTTTATAATCAAGATAAAGTGAATTAGTGTATTTTGATTTGTTTTATCAATTCTTTTGTGATTTTCTTTTTTATTATACATATAAATGTATTTATTAATCATTTTTCTTGGTGATTCAAGAAAAAACTGTACATTGATCCTCGGAATATTAATGATAGCTAATAAGGAAAACAAGACAGGGATTCTCTACAATGACATTGTAGACCAATTGAAAGGGATATAGCGCAGCTTGGTAACGCATTTGTTTTGGGTACAAAATGTCACAGGTTCAAATCCTGTCATCCCTACTTATTACTTCACCTCTGAGCAATACAATAACAAGGGATCAATTGAGATCAATTAAAATTGGGCATACCTAATCATAAATTAATATGATATTCGAGTCTTTTTGCTTCCATTTGACGGTACTTATTCTTTGATAGCATTACTGAGCTCCGTTCATCCTAAAATTTTAACCAGATTTTATTCAATATATTTTAAGATTCCTCATAAAATTTCAGCTCAATCTAATAGTCAGATTTAAAATTACGTCCAATAACGTAAAGTGATTTTTCGTCAAATTTCTGAATTTCTCTAAAAAATATGAAATTTTAACCCAAGCTAAGGAATCATATTAGAAGACTCCACGCAAATTTTTAGAATTTTATGATTACCCGATCAAGAGTTACAAATTTTTTGCCTTTTGTTTTACATGAAACTAGTCAATTTATAATTTTTTACCCAGAGGTTTTACATTAGGCTTTGCCACCCATGACCCATCATAAACCAATTTCATATTTTTATGGAAACAAAACAAAGGTACATTCATTCTAATCTTCATGTTGTTTTTTATCTTTCCTTTCACGTCCATCACCGTGTTAAAAATATTTTCAAACATTTTCTTTTCAAAATGCATGACATCTAGATTATAAAAGATGAGATTAGTCTTTTAATAAGAAAACTTCTAAAAAATACTTTGTTTTACCTAATTATAGGTCACATAAAAAACAGGAAACTTCTACTTACCAGATTGAAAACCAAACACAGTGTTCCCATACTACGAGACTATATCATACGATTCTTAACCTGACGATGCTGGCGGGCAACATCCATTTCAACTTTACTTACAAAGAAGTCATTTATGTACTTGTGATCAATTGGTAAAAACCTTCGATGATAATAAAAAAAATACTTTACCACCATTTGTTAAGGTGAAGACTTTTTTATTTTCCATACAATATAAACATGTTAATTTTTCATGCTTTCTCCAACCAAAAACCATCTTATGCACATGAAAATCATTGATAATCCATATCAAAGCTACCTTCATCTGAAAATCATGTTTTCTCAAAACATCAAACGTCAAAGTCCTGAATGACCATAATTGATTCAACTCCTCAATCAATGGTCGAAGACAAATATCTATATTCCTACTTGGATTATTAAGACTTGGTATGACCATATAGAAAAATATAAACTCTGGTCCATACACATCATTAGTGGCAAGTTGTAAGCCGTGAGTATCATCGGCCAATAAAAATATGGTGCAGCGAATAACCTAAATGGATTGAATTCGTCTATACATAACCCAACAAATATGTTTTGTGATTCCATTGAAAATTAAGGATGCACCCTATTAAACTGTTTCTAGACTTTATTATCGAAATGGTGCACCATCATTTCATTCACCGTGTAATGTGCTCAATAGTATCTAGAGACATGGACAACTTTTGTATTATAGGATTGATTGGAAAGTATCTTCATTTTATATGTAAAACAAGAGTCTCTCCCCTGCTAGTTCTGGGTTTATACCGAGTATGCTCACAAGTTCTGTACTCGCTCAAATTTGTATTTTCAAGTTAGTACAACATGCAGAAGTTTGGACACTTGTTTCTATTTTGGTATCCTAGGCCAAGGGGATTTATGATGGATTTAACAGTATAAAGTTCTTTTTCAGCCTATTTTCTTCAAGTAAAATGCTTCTAGCTCTTTCAAAAATTATGTCATAATTGGTCTCACTTAGCCCATGATCTGACTTGATGGTAAACACCTATGTAACAACCAATAATTTACTGTGATTTATACACCTATCCCATAATGATTTGTCAGAATCTTTTAAAAGTTTAAAAAACTTAGTTACGTCTGCATTTAGTTCTTCATCTATAATTAAACAGTCACCTGTATAACCCTGATTCATTCTCATTGCATCTATAATTATACTCCTATAATGATTACTATTATCATCTACAACTCCATGCATGTTGATAGAACTAGATATTGACCCAATCATCCTTTCTATCATGGTCTAGTAAGGAAGATATAGTTCTCCGTGTACAAATCAACACAAGTATTTTTCCATGAACCCTTTTTGTAAAAGATGAATTGTAACATCTGGATTGAAATTTTTTTTATTTTTACACCTCTTACATGAACATCTAATACCATCTCCACTAATATTTCTCAGATTTTATAATGCGTAATTAATAAAACTTTCTTTCCCATTACAATAATCCATCCTACATAATTCTTTAAGTGAAACTCGATACTTACAAAAACAATAATCCATTACTTATATGAAACATATATAGAATATTGATGATAATATGTATTAATTAATAATATGAACTAAATAAATTATCGGTACCCAATTAATTAGCAATCATTGGTTGAATTTAAAATTATTTTATCAGTTTTAATAGTACCCTTTAATGATTATCAATTTTCTCTGAAAAATTCAAATTCTTCCAAATTTACCTAAATTTACAAATTAACAATAAATTTAAAAAAATGTGAAATGTACCCATTAATAAACCCATTACTTATTTCATTATAAAACACCTAAGTTCCAAAATCAAACACAACGCCATCAAATGACAAACAAATATAATTTTTTAAAATCTCAAACAAACTCTAACATATATAAATCATAAATTCATATAATAGATTCCTATAAGAAAAGGCTATAAAACAAGTAAACACACAAAAAAAAACTACATATATTACATAAAAATGCCAAAAATTTAACATAAAAAAATGGGTTACAACAAAAAATAGATAGGTTTATATATATACTTACTTGATGTGGCGAATCTTAAAAACAAATTAAACCGGAATAGAGATATTGATAGATTGAGTGTTAAGGTGACCAGATTTGTGATAATGAGAGCTTGATTTGTGATAATAAAAGCTTGATTTGTGATAAAATAAGGGGGAAAAGATGTTGTTTTCTGCAAAAAAAAAAAAAAAAGGAATAAATAGAAGAAATAGGGGAGGAGGGGTTTGTAACTATCACCGACAAATTCACCAATGAATATTGGCGATAATTATACTTCATCGGTAATTCTATTTGTAATACTGACACATCATATTTCTATTTTTTTCATTAATTGATTTCCAACTGCAATTCTTTCAGTATTCACCGACAAAAATTTTCTGTTAAAAAATACTAAGGGAAACAACTACATCATTTTTTATCGGTAAATGTCGTAATTTACCTACAGTAATTATTATGTCGGTTGTTATAACCCAATTTTGACCCATTTGCTTTTTACTCTAATTTTAAAGGGGTTGAAATTTGAAATTAAAAGATCAGGGGTTTGAATGCAAAATTTCAAAAACTTCAAGGACCAAATGGAGAAATGGTCGCCCCAGTCAAAAACGACGTTGTTTTGTCATTTCCATTCTTCATCTTCTTCCCTCTGAAAACAGAGAAAGCTCCCTGCGACAATGCAATAATGCCGATCAAACCACCAGGCACCTTGAAGTGCCCACGACTTCCGTTACCAGCTTCTCAGTCAATTTTCATGTCCTTCACTGCCACAACATGCCAACAGCGTGAAGGAAACCACCACCAACAGTCCAACAATGGCAGGACTGTTGGTGTCCCAATCCAACCAAAACACGGAGTCTCAAACCCTATCCTCATGAAGATCACTGCCACCGAGAAGATAAGGATCATATTCAGGTATCCAAGTCCCAGTGAAATACCAAGGCGTCCCTTCTAGTCGTGCTTATCTAGAGACAAGCCATGCGCGAAGAGAAGACCAGGCATGTCCCCTATAAACACAGAGCTCTGGGGATGGAAGTAGAAGAGAAAAAAATAAAAGCAGGGGAGACGACAGAAGAGAGAAAACATAGGAGAGAACCCATAACAAAAATAAAACACCAGAGCATAGGGAGGAGAGACTGAAAGGAGTAGGGGAGAGAAGAACATTCTCCGGCCAGGGCTAGGACCATCACTTTCGTCTCCGTCTCTGTTTTCGCCTTCGCCAGGTAACACTCTTTTCTCTTGCTTTGCTTTTTCTTTCATCTAAATGTTCAAAACAATGCGAAGGTAATTAATTGCCTTCACATTGTGCAGTGCACGCGTGAGTTGATTCACGTGTTCCTGCCGCCCAGCCGGGTCACTGCTTGGGCCAGTGACTAGGCTAGGTCGGTTGGGTCCAACCTAGCCCATACTAGTTAGGTTAGACCCAGCCCCCCCAAAAAAAGAGAGTGGGCAGATCTGGGCTTTAGGCCCAGCCAGCCCAAATTATGTTTACTAAGAGTGTGTTTGGCAAAACACATCCTTATGCCCTGGCCATAATTTTTATGCCCATTCTAATTTGATATTTGGCCAAACGAGCCCCTTTTCGATATCAGAAAATTCCAAAAATATTTGGGAATTTTCGTTGATTTATTTGTGGGCCCCTTGCACGTTGATTTATTTTTTTCTTTGTGTTTTGTATTCTTTTTTAGCTATGTGCTCAATATGTGGACTATTACTGTTAAATGCAAATCTATCGTGCAAGGCTTTTTTTTATTTCTATCTAAAAAGGGCAAATAATAATAAAGGATAAACAAGGAAAAAATGACATAGAAAATTTATTCTTCAAATTCATTTTTTGCGAAATTATTCACAGACGCTAGAGTCAAGAGCATTGTATTTTTTGGATTTACGCGATATTTACCAACGCCAGAGTTAGAAATATTCATAAGAATTGTTCACTGACACCAGAGTCAGGAACATGAAAGGAATAATAAAAAAAGAAAAAAAGAGAACAAATTATTAGTAATTTAGACAAAACCAGCAATGCAGCCTGCCTCAGGTAGGACACTTAAGGAGTGATAGCATCTTTTCTTTTGCGTAACCAGTCTCGTGCCATAGAATCTCCGTTGACCAGTTAGGGTTTCTAATGACCATAAGACTAGGTGTCAACTCCTCGAGCATTAACTTTTCCCCCAAAAAACAAGATGTCAGATATCTGTTCTTTTTCCAATAAAGATTATTTTTTAATTGGTCGTCGTGATATCCGGGTGTGACATTGGTATTTTCATTTGTATTTGATAATTTTCTTGTAGTATTTTCTCTAAACATCAATAAAATATTTCGTCGGAGTTTTTCAATTTTATGGTAGTGTCGTTACCTTCTATACAAATTCTAATATTGATATATTTTCTACTATAAAAACCCTAATACTAATAATAGATTGATTTTATGATGATTTATCATTATCCATGCATAGTGATTATGCATGTCTTAACAACTCATG
>Ga0325411_1005350_pt1 | contig 14236 bp, 5 predicted proteins | sample PopdelMetagenome_13_FD_206181 | JGI IMG/M metagenome (GOLD analysis project Ga0325411, IMG submission 206181) | Populus deltoides microbial communities from Bellville, Georgia, United States - Xylem-PdIQD-R4 | ecosystem: Host-associated > Plants > Phyllosphere > Stem > Wood/Secondary xylem... | reverse complement strand
TTGTCATTTCAGATCATGCTTAGATTGGAATACTTAATGGTGATAAATTACATGTCACTCATGTAGGAGATATTGTCATAACTCCTAATTTAAGACTTCAAGATGTTTTTTTATGTCTTTGGTTTCTTTTATAACCTGTGTTCTGTTGGGAAGATGACCAAAGATTTAAATTGTGGGGTCCTTTTCTTTGCTGATTTTTATGTCTTTCAGGACCTCAAAACAAGGGGGCTGGTTGGATTGGGTAGTTTGCAAAATAGGGTTTACTAGTAATCTTTTAGTAATGATTCTTGTGTTGCTCATTCGATTCCAAGCATTAATTAGGATGTAATTTACGGCATCAATGTTACTATTACTGTTATTATTGAAAAAAAAATATAATTTTATTTGAAAAATAAAATTAAAAAGCACAAAAACTTTAACTAAAAGATAAAAAAAAATCAAAAGAAAAGAACCCAAACTAAAATTATTATTATTATTATTGAAAAACAATCATGAATTTGATATGAAGGATAAAATTGAAAGCTATAAAGATTTTAATAAAAGAGAAAAAAAAATTAAATATAAAAAATAGAAGAACTGAATTGAAAAAATTATATTTACTTATTATAATTGTAGAATTAAATTAAAAATAAATAAAACTTTAATAATAAAAATAATAGCTTGTATCCATATGCTAAATGTACCGATAATCATTACATGGAGTTGCCCCTTTCAAGAGTGGAGGGCCAAAATAAGAAGACAATTTCAAGTATAAATTTCTTAGTGTTTATATTAGAGATACATAAAACCTCTATCGTTGTTGATTTTGTTTTAGCACTAAAGAAGAAGCTTAAACTCAAGACCGTTTAGAAGAAGAAAAAAATATTAGTGTCAATTGAGGTATAACTCATTAGCAGTAATGTTAATTTACGTCCCCAAGGAACGTAGCGTGATGACAAAGGGTTTGAAATCTGCACAGCAGGTCTCGAGTTCGAGTCAGGGCGTGTATCTCTTGTAAGAGCCTGGGACAGCTGAGGTTTTACTTCCTCACCTGGACCCACAAAATACACTTTTCGGGAGATGAGGTTTCCTCGAATCCAAAAAAAAAAAAGTAATGTTAATTTACTTGTATTCACAAAAGGAAAACATTGGAAATAATACACAAGATTATCCTTTTATGTAATTAATTATTTGAGAAATGAAATAAAATAAAATAAAATAAAATCTACAAACCCAGCCATATAGTGATTAAAGGGGTTTTTTAAAAGTTATAGCCATAATTTAAAGCAAATAAAGAAATGAGAGGGAGATTAGCAACGGGCTTAGAACTTTACATTAGAAATGGAGTAAGATCAAGAAATTGGAAAACTGAGACGGCATTAAACCAGACATTTCCACATGGCTTCTTGTAGTGCTATTTTGTGCCATTGTACTAACTACGAGGTTCTTGCATGCATATGGGTGTGGTTGTTTTTTTAGATAGCTTTTATAGTTCTAATTTAAAAAAATAAATTTTAAAAAGTGTGGTTAGTTGGATTTAGATATGTATTTGATAAAAATTGTGGTTGAAGTTTATGTGTAGCAAAAAACATGTATAAAATATTTGGATAGTTGTGTTTGGAAGTGTGGTTGCGGTTGCTTTTCAAAGTGTTTTTTACTTGAAAATACATCAAAATAATTTTTGATATCAATGTATTAAATTGATATGAAAACAAAAAAAATATAAATTTGAAGTAAAGAAAAAAATTAAAAAAAAATTTCAAAAGCGCTTTTGAAATACAAAAATAAATAGCATTTTATGAAACTTAGTTAAAAAAACATGTTAAAGCTGCTTCACAAAAATTACATTTCAAACTTAATTTTTTAGTGGCTCTGTAGTATAAAATACAGTTTGATATATTACTAAATATGTTACGGTGTTTTTTTTTACACCACATACACAAAAATTAAAAGTAAACAAACGTGCCCTTAATAATATATGGAAATTTTCGATTTTTTTTTTGTAGGCAAACTAGTCACGACCACAACCGGCCAACTTGTACCGATAAAAGTATGCACTCGACAGCCTAGTCAGTTTTCTCTTGCTTTCCTTTTCTTCTTATGTCGAGTGGAAAACCCACCAAGGTGAATTTTCCTCACACAATTCATGCAATGAATTAATTTGCAACACAACTTCCTTTGTAGTGGAAACCTAAAAAGGGTATGTCAATTGCGGCAAAAAAGAACAGTCCTTTTTATGACATGTGATGCACGGGCATTCTTTGAATAAATGTTTCAATCCACTTTGGTGGAAGTAGTCTTAGGTACTAGGATTATATATATATATATATATATATATATATATATATATATATATAACACATAAACTTCTTAAGAAATAATAATTTTAAATGGGTAACAAATAGTCATACTTCTAGCAAAAAAAAAAAAAACCATTACACCTTACTTTTATAGAAATAAAAATAAAATAAAAAATTATATCTATATGGATGGAAAACTATAATATCTTTTTTAGTAAAAAAAACAATGCTTTAATGAAATTATAAATACAATCACATAATATAATGCCGAACTAATTATATTATAACTTTTAAAATTTTCTACTAATACAACTTCAATCAAGCATTTTTAATATTTTCTATATCTTATTTATATGAATAATAAAATTTCCTTGCATAATTTAATTTTTAAATGCAATATATATTTATGATAATACATTAAAAAAATCAATCATTTAACCTAATCCAAACGACTGGCATATCATGTAAGCTAGTTTATTTTATTCTCTATCCTTACTAGTTTGGCATGCAAAACAATGATTCATAAAAATATTCTTACTATCTCCTTATAATTAGTTAATAGGAATGATAAACAATAAAAGAAAAGATGATTAAACTCATAAGAGATTTTGTTTTACAAGCTACAATCCATCCAAAACAACTCAGACCATTGTTAGTCATGGAAAGCCTTAAGTTTTTCTATGACTTTATCAGTGATGTCGTCTGTGAAAAACTAAACAAAAGCTTGTTCATTTTTTACCTGACCTAAATCATTCTATTCTCTTGTATTTAATCTTAAATTTCTTTCATGACTAACAACATAGAAACTTCTGACTCACTATCCTCGTTAGCTCTAGTAAATCTCCACTAGCTTGCTCAGCAGATGAGAGTACTCATAGAGGTTGTTTTGATGAGCCAGCAATAACTCGAGACTCTCTGCATACCTTCACATAACATATAATCAGTTCAACATAAAAACTATGATAGTCTCTCTAACCCTAAAAAACATGTGTGAAATATGAAAATCAACCTTGAGTTGATGATGCAGGATAGCAATCCAATGTGTAATTTTTTTCCAACCATGTTTCATGGATTTTTGCAAGCTTAATACCATAGTTCGAGCCTAGTTCCATACTCATTTTCTCTAATTTATATAGCAAGCTAATTGCTCATTTTAGTATAAGCATTCCTCCTAAAAACAATTCAACTAAACTTTTCACCATTACTCGAAGAGAGGGAGAGAATATCACATCATATCTAAAGAGATTCAATGAAGAAATGGTAAAAGTATAAGGCTTGCTGGAACTACCAATAATAGAAGCCTTAATTAATGAACTACATAATTACTCCTTGCGAGAATGATTTTATGCACTCTTATACAAAAATCTCTTTACTGTTAAACAAGTCATAATATATATGTGTGTGTGTGTGTGTGTGTTAAGAAAGTAATGTAGTGAGACAAGAGCATTCATATTTTTAAAGGCATATGGAAGAGCTCTAAAACACAAGCATCCCTTTTCATGACTCCTAAGCACTTAAAGGTAATCTAAAAGGTCCTAAATAAAATGAACTAGTGTATCCAGAAAGGATGACAACTTCACTAAACACAACTAGAATAGAAGTATTGACAACAATCAAGAAAAAGGATTTTATACAGTACTTATCACCGATAAAAATAGACATGGTTAGCATAACCAGAAGAAGTATTGTTTATTCCACAAGTACCGTTGTATGATATAAAAGAATAATATGCTCTAAAGAAGAAGATAGAAAGACTTATAGCTAAGGGATGTCTTTAACAATGTATGAAGAAAGGAGTAGAACATGAGAAACAAGAAAACAAATATGACAGTTAACATAAATCATTGCCAGAGATCAACATGATCATGAGAGGAATCTTAGTAGGTGTAGGAAAGCTTATGAGAAATAAGTACTTTTGTTAAGAATTCATAATCCTTGGGTGTGCCTATCATGTTTATTTTATAAGATGAAGAATAAGTGACTTTTCTCTATAAAGATGTCACTTTCATCTCTGCAATCCAATCTAACACAAGATACATATAGTATTAATAAATGATGGAAATGTTATAATATCCTCTCAAAGGATGCCATGATACAGATGGATATAGATCCATCTAAACTAACTACAATAAAAAAAACCTTTCTAATTAGAATTGAACAGAGAGGTGTGTCAGTGGAAGGTGCAATAAACCTCCCAATCACTATTGGTACATACTTTAAATGTTATATACTCCAACGAACTTTCATGGTCATTAAGATGGATGTCGCACCCTCGCGCTAGCACGATGTTGCGACGACTCTTCCCGGAGCGGGGAAATGATGTCGGGGTCTTTGTTTTGTGAAAATAAAGTCACCACCTAGTATTATGGTTATTAGAAACCCTAACTGGTCTTTAGAGATTCCAAGGCAAGGGACTGGTTGCGTAAATGGAAGGTTTTAACACCCCTAGTACGCCCTACCTAAAGTAAGCTGCTTGGTGTTTAGTTTGCCTTATAATTGCTATGGTGTTGGTGTTCTCTAATCAATTTTTCTAGGACGAGTTTGCTACGATGAATGAACTTAGGTTCAAAGTATAAAAGAAAGAACCCTTGGCCAATATGGATCATACCTTTAGATATGTCTATAGAGTGCTAGGAAGAACCGATGCAAATCTTTTGAAATCTGTGTTTGATTTGAACTAAATTTAACTATGAATTAAGAGACAGCTAAGATAGAAATCTAAAGAGATTCAATGTGCTTAAAAGTTTATTTTTCTTTTAGTATTTCAAGTGTTCGCAACTCATAAATCGCAAGGAAGAGAAACAAAACAACTAAGTTAGAAATCTAAAGAAATTCAAAGTGCTTTAAAGGCTCACTTTTTGCCTTAGTATTTCATACTTTCACGACTCATAAATCGTGGAATCAAAATTTGAAATGTCTCCAATTATAATTGAGCTTCTACCAAGGATGGGCAATTAAATTGTTCTATATAATATTTTGGGTATAAACCTACTATTATGTTAAAAATGAACAAGTTGGATTACTCTTGACAATATTTCAGACATTTACCTTTCATAGGTTTCTTTGCCCTTATATTATTAAGGGATAATGACTTATTATTCCTAGAAAAATATTTTGGATATTAACCACTTGGGGTTTCTTTATCCAAATGTTAACAGTGAATAATGGATGAATTCCCCAAAAATAAGATTTTTATATTTTTGGAATATTAGTCAACACCCTTTGGAATTTACAAACATGTTGTAAAATCCAAAATGCAAGAAAATAATTTTTGTGTTTAAGAAATCCATGCTAAAACATATTTTTTTAAAAACTTTGAATATTTGTTTTTTTTAAAGAGGAATGTTATATATATATTACAATATTTGTATTTTTTACAATATCAAAATACAAACTTTAAAATAAATTCGAAAAAAAACACAAATCTATCTCTCTCTACTCGGCTCATGTGGCTGGGCTGGACTCAGCAGACCTAATCGGGTCACTTGTCCAAATTAGTGACCTGACTGGACAAACAAGAGGCACGCGTGAGTTTCCCTCACGCGTGCATGCTTAGTTACTGTTCAAGTGAATTATAATTCACTTGAACAGTAAAACATGAATGAAACTACATGCACAGAGATGAGGAGAACAAACCTGAAGGCGGAAACAAAGGCGATGTTGAAGGCGTGCTGGTTGGTTTGTCAACATTTTCGTCTGTTTTAGCTCTTCTCCTCTATTCTCTGTTAGCGTTCGTCTCCTGAGTTTATCTCTGTGTCTTTGTCCCTCTCTCTCTCTACTGGTTTTTTAGCTCCCATATTCTCTCTTGTTCTCTGTGATTATTTTTCTCTCTTTTTTTCTTTTCTCCTCTATCGCTCCCCTTTTCTCTTTCTTTTTTTTTTCTCCTCTCTGTCTCCCTCTACCTCTTTTTTTTTCTCCCCTCTTTAGGTCAGTAGAAGAGGCTTATATATAACCTATACACAGCTCTATTTAGGAAACAACTCATTACACTAATCTAGGATATAATCTCGAGTGACTTATAATCAAATAAAGCAAATTAGGAAACCAAAATATTCTGATTCCTATTCTGTGATCTCAGTAATTATTCTTCACGTATAGAATCCCAACCATTAAATGATGGTGCGACTCCTCTATGTGTCCTTCCATAGCTGGCACCATGTGCCACAAAATTGTTTCATTTGGACTGAAACATAAAAACCGTGATTTGCAGCTCAAAAATCAAGCGAGAGAATAATGAAAAAGAGCAGGAATAGTTGTGCAGAGAAAAGAAAAGAATTGCAGACAGGGAGGGGTATTGTTCTCAACACAAATAAACAGTACCATGCGGATTAATTCCTATGGGGCTGTTTCATGCTGCCAAGTTCCAAACGGTGGTGTTTTTTTTTCCAAATGGGATATATGAAGGTAAGGAAACGATGTTGTTGGTTTTTGTGAAGAGAAGAAAAATATAATCCAGTGTGGTAGCCCAATAACAGAAACTATTATGATGTTTTCTGATTTAGTCCCTGTTTTTTTAATTCCTTCAAAGAAACCGATTAACTTTTAAAATTGGTCTTTGACCCGATAAATCCTAAAAACATTAAATTGGGTCCCAATATACATTTCTTCTTCATGATTAAATTCTGGCATGATGTAGACCTCAACCAGTCCCCATTGCACTGCAAACTCAGGTCAGAATCCTTCTCGCGGCAAGATTCTCTACTTTCACACTAGATATTCAAATGGGAATATCTTGAGCTTCTGATATCGAAATCGGGCGATTCAAAAACCCAAATTCATTTACACATACAATGCTAAAACTTTCATGAAGGGTTCAAAGTCATATAAAATCGTTTTGAATAACAGAATCCGGCCGCAATCTGGTTGGTCAAAAAGGATCTCCTGATTTGATTCAGAAACTAACAATGCCGAGCATCCCAATATGACTGAGAGTCTGGCATAAGAACAGTGGGCCCTAGGACCCAATAAAAGTGCATATCAATTCTTTAACTTGTCATAAATGACAGAATATAGGTGGGATGGTCAGATATTGCATGAAACCAAGTCAGAATCAAATTCGAAGTTGAAACAGAGTGGATTTACAAACAGAATTCTGACAGTAAGCAGAATCAGTTTTCAATACAAATTCTGAGGGATTTATCTAACCTTAAAGATCAGATAAAGAAGGAATGAGTTTAACATCATGAAAACTCCTAATTAATCTAAGAATACTGAAGATTTTGGCAGCAAAGAAAGAGGATAAGAAGAGCAGAAGACAACTGAAACAGGGTTCAAAAAACATTTCTTTATTCTCTGTTTTTGTCAATCTTCCAATAATCATAAACTAAACTCCTACATTTAGTTCAAGAGGGATACACATCGTCTCTAGCAAGTGGGGCCCAAAAATGAGTAACAACAATGAATATGACATATAACATTATATTAGGAAAACCTATTCTTCATGAGATTAATTCAATGATAAGTACTAAGTATCTAACTATAAAATTCCCTACAAATAAGGGAGTTATAATTATGAGAAGAAATTAATTGGTCTCTAAAAGGTGCACTACCTTATGCTTAAAAGGGAAAACCATTTTATGGGTAGACTAGACAGTACATGTCAAATAGAAGAATGAGATAAGAATAAAAACTATAAAAGACCTGAAAGAGATCAATCTCTATTCATGTTATGATATAAATACAATCACCAAAATTAGGTCTACTTTTGACATTAGACAAGAAAAAGCCCTAACAAAGCTTTTCAATATAAAAAAAAAAACATAACTTTATATTCGATCCAACAAAGATGTTAGGTATTAATCTATAGGTGTCTTATTATTTTTTGAATGTGTGTTTATCTTTCTCCCTAGTATAATAAAAGAAAAGGAAATTTAATGGAGAAAGACAGAAAGCTATTTTAAAAAAATAGATAAATTATTGAAGGTTGGTTTTATTTGTGAAGTAATGTATCTAGAATAGTTGATGAACATAGTAATGGTCAAAAAGTCAAATGGAAAGTGATGAATGTGCATAAAATTCATTAACCTTAACAAGACATGTTTTAAGAATAACTTCACACAGCTAAAAATTGATAGGTTAATGAACTCTACAACTAGATTTGAGTACATGAGTTCCCTTGATGCTAACTCAGGGTATCACCATATATATATGCATATAATGATGAAGATAAGATAATATTTATAACAGATAAATAGATTTTTTACTATCGAGCTATGTCTTTTAACATGAAGAATGTTGGACCTACTTATCAATGTATGGAAGTAGATGTTAATGACATGTTGGTTAAGAACATTACCTTTAAGCAACTCGAGTTGCAAGAGGTACTTTTTATCCTATATATACACCAAACAAAGTTAAACCATGTTAAATATGCTTTTGCAATAAAAAAAGGGGGAAAATATTGAGTTTTCTAGTCAATAATAGATGAATTGAGCCTAATAATCTTGAAGATTCAGGTCATATTGATCATGACCCCACCTTAGTGCATCAAAGATATACAAAGATTTACAAGAATAGTAGCGGACTCTAAAGACTTTATTTTATGTGTTGGAGATCATTGTCTGCCCTTTTTCAAGACTTTAAAGAATATCTCTAATTTTAAATGGACTTTAAAATACTAAAAAGTTGTTGAAGAGCTATAGTCTTATTTGTCTTCTCTAAAAGTCCTCTAACAACCATGAGAATAAGAGGATTTTTTTTAATTACTTAGGAGTTACAAACCTAACAATGAATGTAGTACTAGTATAATAAGAGGAAAAAGTTTAAAAACCAGCCTACTATACTAGCAGAGTCCTTTATGATGTTGAGATGAGGTATTAAGATGGAAAATGTGGCTTTAACATTAGTCAATATAGTAAAAAAATCAAAGTCAAATTCTATGTATATTAAGTAATTGTGCTTACTAATCAACCTGTAAGGTAGATTCTCCACGAGCCTAACTTATCATGATGAATGGTAAAATATACAAAAAATTAGGAAATTTTAGAATTAGATATAAGCCTAGCTAGCCATTAATGAGCAAATTACAATATATTTCATTACTGAGTGTTCATTAATAGAATATTCCATGCTAGAGCAATACATGATATTAAATTCCTATTTCACTTTCAATCCATATGTGTTATACATTGATGGATTTCTAAATACCAATAGGAGTAAAACATGAATTGTGTTAACTAACCTTGTGGGTGATTTTGTTATTATGACCTTTATTTTGAGTTCTACTTCTCTAATAAAGTGGTAGAATATGAGGCCTTTTTAACTTATCTTAACTTGAAAGAGAGTCTTCATACATACCTTTTTTATATGTTCAGTGACTCTTAACTTATTGTGAGGTAATTCCAAGAATAATATGAACCTAAATAACCCCTCATGATCAAGTACCAATATAAAGTGCTTGTGCATATCCACTTAAATAATGAAAAGGAAAAGGCAATCTCCATCTTCAAATTACATGGAAAGAAAATAACAAATTGACCTCCTCTCAAAGCTAGCCAGTAACAATCTAAAAGATTTTCCCTATGACATATAGATTAAGGTGTTGGATATACACAGCATAGAGAAAAATATATATGGTGGTCACCATATAAATAACATTAAAGGAGGATTGAAGGAATTAACTCAAACAATATCTTCTCATATGAAAGCTACCACAAGATAAAGTAAATGTTGTTAGGCTAATATGATGTGCATTTGAATATTGTCTTTTAGGTTTGGAGTTATACAAAAAGTCAACCAATGCACCTCTATTAAAATATTTGTCTCTAGATGAAAACAAATATATTTTGAGAGGAATACATGAGGGGATCAATGGCATCCACGTAGGAGTTAAAGCTTTGGATGTCTAAACTATATGAGTATAATTCTATTGGCCTATCATATTAAAAGATATCAAAAATTTAGTAAAGATATACGATAAGTATTAAATATTTTCATTATTTCTTCGTCATCCTTTAATTCAATCAACCACCTTTGTATCTTTATAACCTTTCTCTTAATAGGAAATAAATATACTAAGAATATTCTCTAAAGCATTAGAAAAAACACAATTCATCCTAGTAGTTGTTGAACATTTCACCAAATGGGTGAAAATAGAAGCCCTAAAAGAGATAATCATCAGTAAGGTTATTTTATTATTGTAAACGAATATTATTTACAGGTTTGAGTTTTCCTCGAGTGTTGATCATAGAAATAACATGCAGTTTGACATAAAAAATTAAAGAACAATGCCAAGAACTCCATATTAAATATAAGTTCTTTTTAGTTTTACACCAATACAAATAGGCATGTAAAACTCACCAATAAACTATTATTGAATGGATTGGAAAAAAAGATTGAAGGAGCAAAAACAAATGAGTTAAGCTAGTTGATGAAATTTTATAAGCATACACGATCACCTAAAATGAAGGTCACTCATTAATCTCACTAACTTATTATCAAGAAAATTCTTATAAGTATGAGTGTTTCCAAACATAATTTAAAATTCCTTAAGCATGTTCCTAAGATCGTGTAGTCCAAATATCTTTGTCTAAGCAGTTTCAAGCTTAGAATATACCTCTATGATAGTTCATTGGTAAAAGACCAACTATTGTTTAGAGTTGCTGATCTTTTCATAAAGATCAGTAAGGTTAACAAGATAAAAATCTCATTCTTTAATATGGTGTAATGACTCTAGTTCATCAATCTTACCCTTCAATCATCTATAGGCAGATCTCATATCCACCAAATCTCATTGATACCTATATGTTATCTTTAATATCATGAATATGTTCTACCTTTTTGTTTCCTATAAATTGAACTTGAATGTCTGCAAATAAAAGCATATCAAAATAACATCTGATAAAGAAAAGAAGAAAGAAAATACTAGGTATCCTAACCTAGAAAGTTATTTTTTTATGGTGTTGAAGTGCTCAATCAAGTTGGAAGCATAGTCGACATTCAAATTTTCTGGAATTTATGATATTTCCTTCATGATACCCATAAACTTTATGCTGTTTTCTTATTTAAAAAGTAGGGATTCTTCTAATAATATATTCAGAGCCCCAGCTTGCTCTTTTGACCATGCAAAGTCAGACGGAGATGTATAACCTATTATATACATGTTTTTAGGTGAATACAAACAACTCACAAGCTCAAATTAAGAAAAAATACATATTGAGAAAAAGGCAATGAAGGAGTAAGCTATAAAGAAGAATAAATAAGTATGAGCTTAATTAAGAAATGAATTATGGTCATAAAAGAGGATGAACCTGCCTCTCGAGGAGAGCCTAGATCCTTGCATCTCTAAAAAAACATGGATCCTATTTTGTACTGCATGTTGCCATCCTTGCAAGTACATGACTAAAACTTCTTTGTGATTCCATCTCTTTTCAGGATGATAATAGTGTTTTAGTTTTTTTTTTCAAACTATTTCTCCTTATGCTCTTGCATGATAAAACTAGAACCATCTATAAACATAGAAAACAAAATATCATATTATAAAAAGGTTGTGAAAGAATACATGACATAAAATATTTGTACCCTAACATATTTCTCCAAAGGATGCCCCCCAGCCAATAGCTTGGCATTGTATAAGTTTTGATTGTTTTATAATTGGTTACATAAAAATCTTTCTATGTTGGTTAAAAAATGTAATGTGTTGCAAACAAAATATCCTTATAAGGCTTGTTCATCTAACAATATAATCTCTTCAATATATCTTATCATAATTCATTCTCCTTTTCATCTAAGTATGAACTCCAATGCGCCTTAAAATATTTTTGATAATAGATTATGAGGATGTCATCTAAATGTAAATCACCTAAATGCCATTCTCTTTTCCATCTAAGTATTTCTAAATGTAACTCCAATATATCTTATCATAAAATCAAAATGTAGTTCCAAACAGCCCCTTCCAAGACATTACATGGATGGACCAATGTGGGTGCATGGCTTACATACAAGCACAATTCTAATGAAGTCCATCATGGTCTTACCACAATGACATTTCTAGAAAATTCTAGCTCCCATCTCACAAGAAAACATGTACACAATCCTAACTCTACGTACGATACCCATAGATTTTTATTAAGTCAAATTTCAACATAGAAATGTTTAAGAACAAAATTGACTAAGAGCAACTGATAATACATAAAAAAAGGTTTTCTAACCATTTGGGCCAAGCCCAAACAATTGGCACATCATGTGGACTAGCTTATTTTATCTTATATCTTCATTGGTTTGACATGCAAAATAATATTACGTGAAAATATACAATTCTCGGTCATTCATAAAAATATTATCATGCTATCCCTTTTTAATTAGTCACTAACATAACCAATCAAACAATTGTTTTATACAGCTAATAATAAATAATATTTCCTTTAGATTCACAAGTTGAGCATCTTAATAGGCTTAGACTCTCACCTTCCTTGCATATAGGGGCGAAGCCAAAAAATGAAATTAAAGGCGAATTAGGAAAATTATTCTAGGGGGTAAGATTTCTTCTTTTTTTTCACTTTTTGGGTTAAAACTATAAATATTATTAAGAGGGAGGGTGGAAAAACAATTTTTTGCAAGAGTCGGGGGACCTAATAGCCCCATTGTCTTCACCACTACTTATAGATACTAGATTATTCACCTTTACCGGATGAGTTACTCTAGCGTTGCCACCTTATTATGGCAATCCATGCTTCATCTTCATATTTCCAATATACACCATCCTAAGTAAGTCATAATATAAAGTGTCTAAATATTACTATTTTTCGGCTAGACATGTCAAATCACCCATCTCCCTAATATACATAAACACTTATTTTTGCTTATAGTTTCTGCATTATTTGATCGTTTATTTTTTTCATTGTTTATAATTCTTGTTAAACTCGTTTGCTAAATTTATTTATTTATCAGAGAGTTTCTTAAAACAAAGAACTTTGTTTAACAAGTTACAATCCATCTAGAATAACCGAGTCCATTGTCAGTTATGAAAAACTTACGAAATCCTATAAAGTTCTTATGTCACTTCATTAATTTGCATCTTAATTCTCTAAAAATATTTTTTTCAAGTCTTATACCGGATATATATATATATATATATATATATATATATATATATATATAGACACAAACACTTGAATAATTATATGTCAAACTCATTCATGTACTGTGTATCAATAAAAAAAAGGTAAAGCATAGGAATATAAATTAGGATCGATCCATATGTTATTTTGATTATTAATTAAGTTGTAAATATCGTATATACATCGATTGGTTCGCACAAATTGCAATATGTGTATGGTTAATGTTATTAGATATGAAACAATATGTTAATAAAAACAAATAAAAAAAAAGATAAAATAAAGATAAAATTATTTTGATAATATGACATTATTTTTATATCATATTAGGTTTAATTGATGCTGGATATCAGGTTTAATTGATGCTAGAAAAGAGATCATAAAAAGATTTTTACATATACAAGATTTTAATAGTGTGTTTGTTTTTATATTTCAAAAATATTTTAAGAAAAATTATTTTTTTATATTTATTTTATTTTAAATTATTTTTTGTGTTTTTTAGATCATATTAATGTGCTAATATGAAAAATAATTTTTTTTAAATATATTTTTAAATAAAAAATATTTTAAAAAACAATCACATTATTAAACATACTTTAAATGTGTTTAAAAGTATAATATATTTAATTGTTATAGTTTTTTTTTATTATACAATCTGTTTACTAAAAAACAGTTATTATAAAAAAAAAATAAGTTTTATATGCGTTTCATTAGTTTTTTTACATGAATAGAAAAATAAACTAACATGTTCATATTCATCCACACTAGTCTCCCTAACACTCCCTTTGCGTTGTATGAACCACAACCACGCGGGTGTCATGGATAGTACAAAAAAGGAAGGAAAAAATGTAACAAGTAGGTAGGAAGGAACAAAAGGCTAGCAGGGCTACTGGAATTCTATCC
>Ga0325411_1005349_pt1 | contig 14236 bp, 10 predicted proteins | sample PopdelMetagenome_13_FD_206181 | JGI IMG/M metagenome (GOLD analysis project Ga0325411, IMG submission 206181) | Populus deltoides microbial communities from Bellville, Georgia, United States - Xylem-PdIQD-R4 | ecosystem: Host-associated > Plants > Phyllosphere > Stem > Wood/Secondary xylem... | reverse complement strand
GTTGTGGTCTAATCAGTAGGGGTGGCGTAGGTTAGCCTTGATTTTTTTAATTTATTTTTTTTCAAATGTTGTTTTTTTGTTAGCCCATGATGGTCTTGAATATATCCGATTTAAGTGCTATAATGTTGTTTTTGTAGTAGTCATAATTAGCCGTAGAGATTCACAATAAATAAATTGCCACTAAAGTCTAGGCTGACAGTGCTGTTTGTGAGTCACGATAGGGACATGAGATTTGGATGGTGACCTTCTCGCGAGCCATTGAGGAAATGATAATGACTCTGTAATTATGGATTATAAATATCGAGGAATATTGTCGATACCGATCTATATGTCATCCTCCCATGATATTTACTGGTTTAATTATATCAATTCATTTGTAGCCCAATTGCCTGTAATAATAAATCAATAAATCAAGTAATTACAAATATCGGTGGACGTACATTTTAATAAAATATACGTGTATTATAACATTATGTTAAGCATAATGAAATCCAAAAATATTATGACTGGAATTATTGGCATTTAATTTGTTTAATGTGATTATTAACAACGACTGTTTAAAAAATATTTTGGAATAAAATTTTAAATTAATAAATATTGCTAAAAAGAATGGTGATGCTATATATATATAAAAAAATATACTTATAAAATAGTAAAGGGAAATAAAGCTTTTGCATCTACACATATCATAATAATTTTATATAAACTAAATTTTTTTTGGTAGAAAATAAAAATAAAAATAAAAATTAATTTGCTTTTTGCAATTGAAAAATATTATGCAAAAACAAAATCCAAAACCAATAAATACCAATCATCACAATTAAATACATTATTTAACCATCATTTTTATACTCCAATTAATCTCCATTAAGAGAACAACACGAAATATTGTCCGCATCGCGAGATATTAAATGGACTCTACGAGAAGATCAACAACCGCGACAGGCTGTAACCGGTAAAAACAATTAAAGAAAGGTTTAAGCCACTAAGCTGGAGCTTATACTTATTCAAATTCTTAATTCAGACCCTTAATTTTATTTTTATCATTCCAGTCTCTTGTACAGCTGCATGTTGTGTTTTACTAGGTAAGAGAACATGACAAAACATACTTTATCACAAACTTAATTTTTTCTCCACCTTCCATAGGATATGACTCTGTTTTATCAATTTTAGTTCAATTAAATTTTTTATTTAATTCATTTTATTTTGTTAAATAAGTTATTTTATCTTAATCAGTGAAAAACAAAAAAATTATTTATATTAGCAAGCTTGCGTATTTGATATTGTGATACATGTAAAATAATTTTTTTTCTTCAAATTTTTTAAATAAACATGTTAAAAATTATCAAAAATATAAAAAAAATCAATTTAATATTTCTTTAAGTGAAACATTTTAAAAACAGAAACTACACTTCTAAATTTGGGCATTTTAATTACACATTTGGACTAAAGGACCACTTGGATAACATGGTAGAACATAGCATATGAGAGCCACGCGGTAAAAATAAATGTACATAGCCTAGAATAAATAAAAAATTAAGAATTAATGGACCAATTAATGGGTAGGTAAAGAGTTCCATGATGGTGAACCATCAAAGCAAGATCCAAATGGGACCGGTGACCGGGAAACAAGAAGACAAAGATGCTAAAACAGTCTTAAATGCTTAGAGATCTCAGTGTTTCCCTTCAATCTTGGAATATTATCAAGACTCCATTGTTGCTGTCCAAAATATATAGTATATATAAACATATACACACACACACAAAGAGAGAAAAAAAAGAGAGACAAAACTGAAAGCCAACCTTGTTAGTTTGTTATCTCCTATATATATAAACATAAAAACACTCTCTTTCACCGACCACTACACACTTAACACTTTGTGTTTTCATATATTTATTTCTCCCCTACAACATAAAAATCTTTGTTTTTTGCCCGTCTTAGACAGACATTTTCAAGTTGCAAGCCTTTTCTGCTGGTGGGGGTTTTAGCATTTGGTGCTTTTGCGTGACTGAGTTGAGAGCTGGTTGACTCAGGGTTAAATAGTTTAATGGGGTATTTGTGAAGTTTGAATTGGTTAGTGAAATCTTTGGTGCTGAAAGGAAACATGGGTTTGGTGTTAAAAGAGAAACTCAAAAGTCTTTGTTGCAGTAACGGGTGGTCATATGGGGTTTTTTGGTGCTTTGATCAGAGAAATTCCATGTAAGTTTCTTTCTTTTTCCTTGGTTTGCACCTTTTTTTTCCTTAAAGAAAAATGTTTGCATGATTTTTCTTTGTGTTGTTTTTCTACAAAGTTTTGATCTTTTCTTTAAGTTGTTTTTTTAGGTTTTAAGTTTCATGCGCAGGAATTGTTGATTCTCCATACCTGAATTTAACATAATTATTTTTCAAGAGATATGAATCTTTTTTTTCTTCTCTCTTCTTTTTTCTGGTTAAATTTGTATACTTGAAGCAGCAGAGGGGGAAAAAAACTCACTTTATCGGTGCAGCATTTTTGCATAATATGCTGTTTTATAATAAGGAAATCCTCTCGAGATGGACTAGATTTAGTAAAGTTTTCACCTTTACTATCTTGCCTGTTTTTGGAAGTAGTTGATGGTTTGAATCTTGGCATAGATTTTAGCTTTATATGGTAATGATATTTTGCTTACGGTAAAAAATCTGTTGTTTTGAGATGTGACCAGGTTGTTGACCATGGAAGATGCGTACTATGAAGAGGAAATGGGAGTTGTAGTTAACAATATGCTTTCAGAGGCCCGCATGCTAGGTGAAGGGTAAGCTTTATGTGATATTCTGTTTCAGATATACAGTGATTTTTCCTCAATTGTTCTTTGTAAATTTCCAGAAGACAACCTTTCGACCATTTTTTCAACTATTTCAATTCCAAGCTTTAAAAGAAAGTTTAATAGGGTTAATGCTGTTGTCATGGTCTAATTCAGAATTGTTGGCCAAGCTGCTTCCACTGGAAAGCACCAGTGGATTTTCTCAGATGCTAGTGATGGAGGCTGGAATTCTGCTGCCTCTATTGGAGGTCAAGATATATTCCAGGTACTTCTTCCTTTGCTTCTTCTTTACCATTCACTCCTGTGCTAGTTGTCATTGAAAATATTTTTCTTTGTTTTTCTTTTCTTTTTAAATTGCCCACAATTCTTGAATGTTAGCTGACTAGTTTCTGCTTGCCTGAAAATTTCCTTTTTTTGCAGGATGATTCTGAAATTCATCGCCAATTTTCTTCTGGAATAAAGGTACTGCATGTTGGAATGCAAAACTTTACTTTTATAACTCATTTTCTTTTTATGATATTCCACTTGAAATTCATCCGAGCTTTGTGTATCCCTTTTCGTCATCCAACACCCTGATCATTTGTATTGACTATTAATTCCCATTTGCAGACAATTGCAGTAATCTCTGTGGAATCACAAGGACTGGTACAATTTGGATCCACCCAGAAGGTGAGCACATTGAAAGCAGACCAAGTGAATTTAACTATCCTACAAAAAATATACTTGGGGCCGGGTTGGGGGGTTATACCATTTATTAAAAATATACTATTTCTGCATCCTTTGACTGATGAGAAAGCAAATTTCCATGACCTACCACATATCAAGCGTGGATGGTTGTTTGTTGATTTCAATGCTTTTAATATTGCAGATTTTGGAGTCAGAGGAATTTTTGGGTCAAACAAAACGATTGTTTGGTAAGATGGAAAATATTAATGGGCTTACTTCAAATTCCGACTCGCCTTCATCTTTGAACTGTGAAAGTTATGATCTAAATGAATGGTTTGATTCCTTCTGCAATGGGAATATCACGCCCATGCTTGGCGACAACTGCAATGAGCTGATGGAAATAACTTATTCTTCAATGAATTTTACACAGCCCTCCGCTATCACATCTGCTGTTGAACAAGATAGGATGATTCCTTTATGCCTGGATTCATCTCATCCTACAAACCAATTGAAGACCAGTGAAGCTCAAATGATATTGTCCTGTAATCCTAAGACTCAGTCCCAACACTTGTCTTCACAATCTCCATCTATGAACAAAACAACAGCCCTAACTCCTTGCACTAGTACGTGGAGCAATGCAGGCTCTAATTTGACTTCATTGGAGTCGAAGTTAGGATATGAAATGGTGGTCCAGGATTCTCCAACTGTGTTTTCTACCGAAAGATCAATGAGCAATCTGCATTCTGCTCCATCAATTCATGTTACTGAAGGTGAACTTTCAGAAAGAGAAATGAGCCAGAACAGATTCCCTTTAGAGTTCAAACCAGATGATTTTCCAACTGATCTCTCCAACTCCTGTGTAATAGATAATATTCTCGAGTGGTTTGCCCCTTCACCAGAGCATAGCATAAGTGGAATGGCACCCATGATGAACGGAAATCTTTCACAACCTGGAGGAGTCACTCCAGCATCACCAGGTCTGATTGGAGATATCTTAGTTGATAATCCATTGAAGCAACCGGCCACTTTGGCTCAAAGTTCTGTCACTGAATCATATTTATCTAACGGAAAGGAGAAATGTGCGAGCATCACTGGCACCGAAAATGATCTTCTTGAAGGTTTGGGATTAGTGTTTGGGGGTGGACAAGCTAGGCATTGCTGGGAAGATATCATGGTGCCAGTAGCGAGTAGTGGGCACACAACTGCTAGCACTGGTATTTCAGAATGCATCTCAGAGTTGGATGTTGATTCCAAGGTTGGCCCTCGAAAAGGATTGTTCTCAGAGCTTTTAGATAGTGTTAGTAATTCTAATTATGTTACAAAATCTAGCAGTGATGATCAATTATCCAATGCTAAGAGAAGAAGAGTGGAAAATTCATCAGTCAATGGTAATCAACTTCAGTTAGTGAATGCTTCTTGCCCTACTAGCAGCAGGGTGATGCAGCCTGCTTATACTTTTGACAAGACAAAAAATCTTCTATCAAAACAAGAGATGTTCCCAAAAGCACAAACAGTTTTGTGGATTGATGATAGTTACAGCGTCAATACTGGAAGTTCTGGTTTAACAAAATCTAAGAAACCTGAGGAGCCTGCAAAAGCCACCAAGAAAAGAGCCAGACCTGGAGAAAGTACTCGACCTAGGCCGAAAGACCGTCAGCAGATACAAGACCGTATTAAAGAGTTGAAACAGATCATCCCTGATGGTGCAAAGGTATGCGATCTTATGTTTTGCTTTGAATGAAATAATCCTATATATTTGTTAAATTATTAGATATCTCACATGACTTCCTTCCATATCACCACAAATGCTCTTGGTTATATCGTCACACTTCAAATATAGATCATTGACGTATGCTTTCTGATGATGTAACAGTGTAGCATTGATGCTCTGTTGGATCGCACCATCAAACACATGTTATTCTTGCAAAGTGTGACCAAATATGCGGAAAAGCTTAAACAAGCTGATGAGCCAAAGGTAGTTTGTTTGTTTAATATTATTGTGTGCTGACAAGTGAACAACCCTTCCATTTGTTTACTGATACAAATAAAATTGCATTTGTATAGTTGATTGGCCAACATAATAGACTGCTTCCTAAAGACAACAGCACAAGCAGTGGTGGTGCTACATGGGCATTGGAAGTTGCAGATCAATCAATGGTTTGCCCTATCATTGTCGAGGACCTCAGTCAACCTGGCCTAATGCTTATAGAGGTGTGTGAGTGGAAGAGAATATTTCTCCGAGAATTTGTCATCTGTATATGAATCCACTGAATTTATTTTCTTGTTTTTCTATTACAGATGCTTTGTGAGGATCGGGGATTCTTTCTTGAGATAGCAGATGTAATTAAGGGCTTTGGTTTGAATATATTGAAGGGGTTGATGGAAAGTCGAGAGGATAAGATCTGGGCACGTTTCATTGTTGAGGTAGCACATCAAAATTTAGATTTTAAGGTGTGGAATTAGTTTAACATGAGAAAATTAAGGAAACTGATGTTGAAATTGTTACAGGCAAACAAGCAGATAACAAGGGTGGAAGTATTTTGGTCACTTCTCCAGCTTCTAGAACGAACAGGTGCTAGCGTGATGGATTCAACGAATCAACCTAGTAATGCAATGCATGGAAGGATTCCCGAGTTAAACAGTTACCAGCTTCCCCCATTGCCATGTCCTGTCAGCCTGACTGAGACAATTCAATGATAAATCTCTTTCATAGGGATTTTAGAACACTTTGAGCATACATCTATATATTGAGATACCGCAGTGATTGGTGTTCTGAGTTCAAGAACCAAGACCGAAGTGGGAAAAGGAGATTCTCCATTCCATTTTGACTCCCTTGGAAATGGAAGCAAAATGTGAATATGGTTGATAGATAGGAAATACTTCGAAAGGTAGGGCGAGCTATGTAGTTACTCCTTTATGGTACAATTGGAGAGGGATGCGCCGTTGGATGTTAGCTTGCTTTTAGTCGACGATTAATGCCACGTTGCGTATGACAGAGAGTGTAGCTGTGCAGGGAACTGCGTCGTGTTTTTGTTCTCATAGACTCTTTTACCATAACTTGTTCATAGTCTTAAGTTGACAAATCAGTTTAGTCTTAGGCTAACCACTTATTTGTTCTTTGTATCTGTTGCTGTCTCATTAGTATAATGAAAGAATTTGCTCTCTCTCCCGCGCCATGGAATGTGACTATGCATGGAAATATTATTTGCTCATGGGGAATAGCTTTCAGATTCTTTAGATTAACTAACATGTACGGTAGAATTCAATACAGCAATCCCATGTAATGTAGGACATGGCACGATAATAAGCTGAAGTATGAGGGAATCTCCATCCTAACTGGGATTCTCATAAACATCTCGAGGAAAATGGGTTTCTCCTATGCTTTCATTTGCTCAATCAAATCCTGAACTACTGTGTAACAGCTATTAGTGTGATACCCACGGGCCACATTCACGATTAGAAATTTTTACCTGTAACTAGCTGACCTAGCAAGCAAACTGGATTTGAGCCCCAACAACCGCCCTGGATGACTTTATCCTGTTGCAGGCAGAGAAAGTTGCTGTAAAACCCAGTTAACCTGTACCTATATGATCGCTTTATAGGCTGAGGATATCTGTGTAAATGGTCTCTATCCCTCACAGAATTTGATGGGGACGCCGGGTTCAATATATGATTTATGCACGAATATGATCATTGATGGACGATGAATAGCTTAACCCGTTGTTTTTTGATTGAGAAATTGAGCCTTCAAGCTCAAATTATTAAATGTTATTTATCTTTATTATTTAATTTTAGTTTATATTATTTTATTAGATTTTTATTAGTAAGTGAGTTTAAGCCCAAATTTAATTCTAATTAGGATTTTATTTTTTATATGTAATTTTCTTTCAATTTTCTTCACCCTGAGCGCTATCAATATAACTATTATTTAGGTTACTTTAAATATGGTGATCTTAATGAGAAAATCATGAGCCATAATAAAAGTAGAAACCCTCATTTTTTACGGTCATCATAACCCTTGGATCTTTGATATATAGATTCATAATATAGATTAATTCTTTAAGTGACGCAACTTGTTTGAAAATAAAAGAGTTAGATTTGCTAAGATGATGCTCATTGATGAAACCCAACTTTTTTGTTGGAGAGATGTTGAGAATTGATTAAAGATGAGAGGTAAACCTCTCATAATTGATTGGACTAAAATAAAACAAAAAAAATATAGGAGAAGTACCTAACCTAATCTTATAGGAATAAACTTTCAGACCAATAGAATAATCTAATGCAAGGGAACAAGTCTATCAATGAGTATATAACACATTTTGATGATTATATGATGAGATGTGTCATAAGAAAAAATAAAAGTTATAACTTTGTGTAGATTTTGTAAAGATTTGAATAATAATTTTAGAAAATAGATCAGATTCATATATGTTTTCACTCTTGACCAAGCCTAAACCATAATGCAAAATTATGAGTTGCTTATAAAAAGTCAATAGATAAAACACCAAGACCCCATAGTACCCCATTTAGATCTCAATTTAGGAATGTTAGTTTTTTGTTAGGTGCTTTATTATATAGATCTAATCCTAATAGTGCCTAAATTTATAACGAAGGTAAGGGAAAAAGAGTTGTTAATGAAATGTTTATGTTAAGTTTAGAGGTTTAGTGTGTTAAATATCAAGGTTTCGGTCATATCTTTTTTAACTACACCTCTAAATCTTTAGTCAACCAAGAACATGAGGATATAAGTGGAAAAAATTACTATTGTGTGCAAGTGTATGGACTTAATCTCGAGGACTTTAATGACCTAGATGAAAAATAATGTTGTGCAAGAAGGGAGACTTAACACTATAAGTCCAAATGAGTTTTGAAAATGAGGTTAATAAAGAATATAATAATTCTACTTTAATGGTAGAGGAAGAAATTTTAGAAAACTTTTTAGTGGAATCGCTTGAAGAGATAAATATGATATTAAAAGAGTCTCATGATATTAGTCCTTTTAAACTACTTAATTCTCTACCAACTATGCTTGACGTCCGGCACATTAAAGGTTTATAGCAACATGCTCCTCACTTGCCCATTCTTAACATCTAGCACGTCATAGGCTTAGAACAACATGTTGAACTTCTTAATCCCTTACCCCTGACACGTGATGAGGAAGACGAAGATAATCCTAATTTACTAGGTTATTTCCAAACTATATATACTATGACTTGAAATAGTATTTGTTCCACTCCACACCCTTGGTCATATAGTGTTCATAGTTATGAATCTAGATAGCTTGTTGATCTTCTTTGCATGTCTTTTTACTCTAAAATGTCTGATTTAGCTGAGGTTTTTTTTTCCTGCATGTAAAGTTCATAATTTGCATGTTGAAATCATAAATAAAAAAAATAAAACAAGTAATGAATAATATAAATTTTGAGCTGAGTTACATAAGTATCATAATACACTTAATATTAGAGATTATTTCATGATATAGATTAGACCTGGACGGTGTCATATGAAAACTAGTCATAAATTGCAAGTGAGTGCTATTAGATTGCTCAAAGTGTTGCAAATAATTGAATCAAACAGTTACATCATTAAACTACCATTAAACTTTGATATTAGCTCCACTTTTAACATGAAAGACCTTGATATATATAAAACACAACCTATCTCTGATGCTCATTCTGATATCTCCACCCCATTATCCCTATCATTAGCACATAAGGAACATAATATACTACTTTAAATGCACAAGTTGTTTTTACTAGGAATGATGAAGTTTAGTGAATCCTAGTAAATGAGTTAGGCAACCATATTCAGATTGTACTTGAATTATTATAAAAACATCGTAATGGCTTGATCATGATCTTTGAGATCATTATCAGAGCTGCCTTAAATTATAGTTGAACATCACTGTTGTTTTTTGGTTGGGAGATTGGACTCATCTAAGCCCACGTTATTATATTTTATTTATCTTTATTATTGCACTTTAATTTATGATTAGGATTTTATTATTTATGTAACTTTCTTGATATTATGAGCAATGTTTTATGATTTGATAAATATAACACAATATTCCTCTTTCGAATCCTCTCATCTTCTTAATTCTTCTTTCTTTTTTTCTCAGCTTTTATTTTTCTTTAATTTATAGTCAAGCATCATAATGTAACCCTTTTCCCTCCCTTCTTATGAATCCCAAGTGCCTAATACATTAGCTCATTTCTCTCAACATCAATACCTTCTCATCATCCTCATGATCACTATTTTTTTAGAGACGTCTGCATACCTTCGGTGGCAGTCGTAATAGTTTAACATAGACCGTTGTAAGTGAACTAATCACCACGCACTAAAAGATTCCATGCTAATATAGGTACTACATTAGGTATTCTTGTCCTTGATGGAAAAAAGTCTAATACTGTTGTTATCATTAATGAATTGAGCATAAGAAAAAAGTTGACACTTTGGAATAAGAAGCAACTTTTGATAGCTGAGTGTGCTTTTCAAATCAGAGCACTTGTGGACAGGGAAAGCTCCCAGCATTAGAAGATAAGTGCTCCGCCTTCCATTCAACTGAAATCAGCACAGGCCAATCAGAAACCTTGCTTAAAGCCTTCCACCTTATATACAAGTTTTATAAACAGGGAAAAACTGAGGAGTCCTAGTCATGACCTAATTTGGAAGACTATCATAAACTGAGATTTGCTGGGTGTTGTAACGAGTGGTAACAGCTGCAACCAATTTGCAGTTTCAAAACGCATGTCAAGACCACTCACTGCATTTGTCCTCTTCCACTTGACAGATGATATGATATACTAGAGTCTGTACATTCATGTTCGACTTTCCACTTTAGCTGAAAGCCAATAAAAAGGAGTTAACACAGCAAGCACAAAGGATTTAGGACTCTCTCTTACCTATGCAGGCACGCCTGTCCTTTTGTACGTACTCATGGTTTCACCATGCTATTCAAGTGGTAGGAGATAGAGAAGCTGTAATGTTCTCCTGTGGATCAAAATGGAAAAGATTCGAGGCCTTGGCTGTACGTTGTGCATAGAGAAAAACTGCTTATGGCATACATAAGAGAAGACCTATAAAAAGTAGTCTGGTGATTTTACCTACATTTTCTGTGAACTGTAAGCAATTTGGTCATGTAGAGTGTGACAGAGATACATTCTTTGTTTCTTTCTGAAAAGCAGAAGCATTAACAAGTCATTTCCCATCGCTAATTTAGTATACAAGTGGATAAAATAAGTGAAACATGACACTCTAGCGCACTCACTGCACAGAAACAAGTTGGTCACACTAGTTTTCTGGACTTGAAATAACATGCAGATTATTGCCTAGCAATTCCTTGGAAGATCAATACTTTGCTATGCTTATCTTGGCAATGAATCTTGACTCCTCTGCTATGTTCTATTTTTTAATTAAAACAAACAACCATAATTTTCATGTCAATCTTACAAGAATCCGTACAAATGCTGGAACAGAGCACAGGCATTGCCCTTTACATAATATGAAAGGAAACTCCTGCAGGGCCACAAAAAAGCATTGGTAGGTCAGTAGCATAGGACCACAATGGCAATTGTTAAATCAGGATACCCACATCAGAAATATCTGTATATATAGAAATGATTTACCTTAGGGTGGTGCTGAGTCCTAATTTTCTTATCTATAGGAGACAAATCAGAGAGGAGTCTGGTCGATGATCCACTTAGACGAAGTATTGAGCAGTAGAACACATAAAAGTTGAGGTTCCTATGATCCAAATCGTCATGGAATGACGTTCAGCTTTTCATTTTTGGGGACACAAATGTCAACTGGTATCCTAATTTTTTTAGGTCACAAAAGAATCCTGTCTGTCTGCATAGCAGAAATGGCTTTATGAAGATAACAAGGATAAGTTACGGATCTGATTTTGTCTATAATAGATTAAATAAAATCCCTTAAATTATAGTTAACCCAGGTGGGGGGGAGAGAGAGAGGGAGAGAGAGATTGTCCAATAATCACAGCTTTACCTACCAGAAAAATTTTTAAAATGATCCTCTAGAATTTCCATGTCATTGGATTTTATATTTATTTTTTCTATCCTGATAACACCTTTTATTATAAACAAAATCTCAGTGCAAAGTAACATATACCTCCTTTATATATATATATATATATTCACTTCAATAGTCATTCAGCATTGGTCTTCCAATCCAAGCATCACCTTCCCATTGCATGGCCATAGGGTGCTTGGTAACTAACTCATTTGCAAGTCTTTATAGCAGAATTCTCTGATATCTCCAATCTTGTCTATCTCATTCCAAGGTATCCCATCACATACTACATAGTTGTGAACACTGTAAAGTGCAAAATATGGCTCATCAGGAGAAGGAAACAAGTGGATTGGAGTGGAGAATAACTTTGGGAGATGGGTCATCAAAGAGTTTGGTCCCGGAGACAGGGCCTATCAGCAGAATTTGGATGGGGCTAAAGGGTTTGATGGCAGGACTGGTTTTGAAAGTGTTGAAGTTTTTAAACAAAGCATGGGATATAGGGGTGGATGACCCCAGAAAAGTGATCCATTGTCTAAAAGCAGGAATGGCACTCACTATTGTCTCCCTCGTTTACTTCACGAGACCTTTGTATGAAGGTGTGGGTGGCAATGCTATGTGGGCTGTTATGACAGTTGTGGTAGTCTTTGAAAATACTGTAGGTAAGTACTCCAAATTTGTTGAAACATTAAATAATCAATGTCCAAAGCTCTGTAAAATGTCATCATCCATGGTCACCGGTCCTCCCCACTATTTGAGGATCAAACATCACAGGAAAACAAGCAAACAAGTTTTTTTTTTTTAATGAATTCTGCAATGTTCTTTAAGCCAGTGGCCCAAAAGGCTAAAGCATTTTACATTAACCTTTAGACTTAACCTGATTATCTTGCAGGTGCAACAATATCCAAAAGTTTGAATAGAGTGATTGGAACAACTCTTGCTGGATTTCTTGCCTTTGGTGTCCATTGGGTGGCTAGTCAGTCAGGACAGAAATTTGAGCCCCTAATCATTGGAGCTTCAGTTTTCTTATTAGGTTTGCATCTAATATAATTTGAACTAACATTTTACTAGAAGTTGTTTTACGAGGAAAAAAAAAGGGACAATTATCTAATCAAGTGTTAATTAATCACGTTTCTCCTCAGCCACTGCTGCAACCTTCTCCAGATTTATTCCCTCGGTGAAAGCTCGGTTTGATTATGGAGCCTTGATCTTTATCCTCACTTTCAGCTTGGTTGCTGTTTCTGGTTATCGAGTGGATAAACTGTTTGCCCTGGCTCATCAAAGAATATCTACGATTATCATCGGAACTTGTTTATGCATCCTTGTAACCATGTTTATTTGCCCCATCTGGGCTGGTCAGGAGCTGCATGCTCTTATCTGTCGCAACATGGACAAACTTGCCGGCTCTTTAGATGGTAAGTGGCATACCATGCAGACACTTATGAATGAAGATTTTCAGTTTCGCAAAAAATTTATCAAATCCATCGCATTTCAGGTTGTGTAGAAGAGTATTTCGATCATAATGGCGAACTTAAAGACAGCGATAAACATCCTGACAAGAAATTGCTTGGTTACAAATGTGTGCTCAATTCCAAGACCACAGAGGAATCCATGGTACGTGACAGGACTTGCGAATAAAATCAATCGAAATATATAATAATTTCTCAGACTGTTTGACTGAAGTTGTGGATGACACTGTTTTTGACACAGGCCAATTTTGCTAGATTGGAGCCTGCACATGGTCGCTTCAACTTCAAGCATCCATGGCAACAATACCTTAAAATCGGTGCATCAATGCGCAGCTGTGCCTACTCCATTGAGGCTCTTAATAGCTGCATCGATTCAGAAAATCAGGTGACAAATTTTCTTTATACTCTCGCTTAATACTTTTTAACCCTGTGATTTTTGTCCTGACAAAGTCTTTGTTTCCCTACACTACTATGTCTGAAAACAGGCCCCTGAGTTCATAAAGAAGCACATGAGCAACGTTTGCCTGAATGTGAGCTCCAACTCTTCCTGTGTTATAAAAGAGCTAGCAAAAACTATCAAGACATTGAAAAAATCATCCTCCATAGATTTCTTAGTTGAAGAAATGAGCAGTGCAGTGCAAGATCTCCAAAACGAAATAAAATCTCTTTCAAATCTGCTTAGCCCGGCAGAACTTATACTTCCTGGGAGCAAGGAAACTGAGAAAACAACCTCCACAATACATCTCCTGGAAGTTCTTCCAGTAGTAATTTTATCTTCTCTGCTGATAGATATTTCGTCAAGGATCCAAGATATTGTCAAAACGGTTGAAGAACTAGCTAACGTAGCAGAATTCAAGGCTGAAGCTGATGACAAGGCCAAACAAAATCAAGCCAATATTAATAGAATTGTACCAAGTCAACAAAATGATGATCAGCAAACCATGAAGGCTCTTGAAAGGGTCTGAGTTTCCATATTAGTTTTTTCAAATATTTTCAGTGAGAAGAAACAATTTAGACAGGCTGGATGCACTGTAAAAATCAATGTAGCAATTGACATAAATAATTAAAAGCTAGTGAGATCACAGGACTACTTTGAATATTTCTTAATTATAGTTATGGGGTTGATGATGCTTATTAATGCCTAATGGATTCGCGATTTAAACCTTAAATACCATGCTTGTGACACAACGCATGAGGCAAGATCCAAGCCCGGCAGCTAATGGGTCATGGAAGGTTCTAGCGGATCCAAAGTGATTGCATACTTTAAGCGAGAGAATATCGCATCGTCTAATTCT
>Ga0325411_1005344_pt1 | contig 14242 bp, 19 predicted proteins | sample PopdelMetagenome_13_FD_206181 | JGI IMG/M metagenome (GOLD analysis project Ga0325411, IMG submission 206181) | Populus deltoides microbial communities from Bellville, Georgia, United States - Xylem-PdIQD-R4 | ecosystem: Host-associated > Plants > Phyllosphere > Stem > Wood/Secondary xylem... | reverse complement strand
TTTTCTGGTTTTTTTAATCAACCACATCTGGTCTAGGGGCGTTTAAAAAAACCTTCTCATAAATAATATTTGCAATATCTGACCCAACTCAACTTGTTAAAATCGGATAATATGGATATTACGGATGATAGTGAGTCAAACAACCTAATAAATAGATATCACAGGTTGGGTGCGGGTTGGGATTTTTATAACCCGACTCAACCTGTATAACTCAATGTAAGTACCTTGAGTTCTTGGTTTAAATAATATTTTCCCTTCTCTCTCATCATTTTTTTCATCTCTCATGTTCACCTTCACAACCGCCTCTTATTTTTTTAATCTCTTTCTTTTCTCTATTTTCTTTACTTTCACAAAAATTATAGTTTTTTTTGTTTAATTTGATGAAGTGACAATGCATTTTACAATTCCAATCTTTTCTATTTGGTAACCAAGAGACCATTAGAAAACAAATGAAAATTTCAAGAATCCACATGGAAATTTTATTTTCTTAATCAAATCACAAATCCAAAAGCACTTTTGTCTCTTTTTGCCAATCTGTTTTTGTATCATATTACACCCTAACTATTTGATAAAATGTTTTGACTATGATTTTTATTTTGTTTTGTTTTTATGTAGAAATTGTGATAGTTTTTATGTTGTCTCTAATATATGTATTCTAGGGATCTTATCTAGTTCCAATAGTTGCAACCCGATATTGTTTTAGAATCGTTGAAGAATAAGTGAATTAATATGCACAATCTGTAATATTCACAAAACTTTTAGCCCAACCCGATATATTTGACCTGTTTGGGCTAAATTTTTTTTGAATGAGTCGGGTTTATATTTTGTAAAACATCAGAAGTTAGGTTGGATACAATTATAGGTCAAAACCTGACCCCCACTATATCCATGAACACTTCTAATTTAGTTGCAGTTACCTTTTGATGATATCTACTCCCAACAAAACAGTCTCAAAATTTAATGAAAATGAATCATGTGGCTTTATATGTTAGAAATCCTTTAGTCCACACCCCACATCTGAATTTCATCCCACCACAGTGCAATCAAAGTGGTAAGGAACAGGATCAAAAGGGCGGAAATATTGTAGTCGCTGTTGTTAAGTTAGGGGCTACTGCTCCAGCCTCCTTCAAACCATTGATTATTCGGATCTTATATCCCGCCAGCTATTTTATAGGAGTTCTTAAATTGTTGATCACTGGGTTTCATTGAATGTCATTGTTATTCAACATGAAATCAAATATTCCAGTGTGATTATTTTCTGCATATAGAAAACTGACAATATCCCTATCTTTTTTACATGTCTTTGCTGTCTTCAATTTGAGCTGCATAGTTTTTTTATGACATTTCTGTATGATACTCAGCATGGTAGCTGATGTCCATCGCACATTACTTTATGGGGGTATATTTTTGTACCCTGCCGATAAAAAGAGCCCCAATGGGAAACTGCGGTATGTTAACGCACTCTTAGTGCTGGTATTTCTCCTAATTTTTTTTTTATTAAGCCTGCTAACATGTCCTTTTGTCTCTACTGGTTTTATTTCGGGACTCATTGTGTGATTGTATTTGCGCAAACTAGTGTTCTATATGAAGTCTTCCCGATGTCCTTTTTGATGGAACAAGCAGGAGGTCAGGCTTTTACTGGCAAGCAACGGGTATTAACTTCTTCATTGTTTTTGTTGTTGAGCTGTTTAACTACTTAGATTTATGAAAGCTTTGTATTGAAAGATGTGCTTCTACCCGTATTATTATTATTTTTTTAAAAAAGATGTGCTTCTACCTAAAGTTAAAGTTATTGAGCTGTTTCCTTCCTTGTTTGTCCTGCCCTTGTATAAAGGTGCCTGAACCCTATTATGTAATGATTTAAATGTGTGATACGGACGTTGTTTCTGATCTCCTATAAGGTTATAGTGGTAGATTATAGTTGAAGCTCATGGAATTGGTAGTATATTAAGTGTATATGCAGTGACAAGATCCAAGCTAATTTCTTCACGCGAGTAAATAGTATTTGAGCAGAAAAAAGGAGTGACCAGTGTGATTGAAGGGCTTTTTCTAAAGCTAGTATCTGATGTAATCATTTACCTCGGCAGGCACTGGACCTAGTTCCGACGAAGATACATGAGCGCTCTCCTATATTTCTTGGAAGCTATGATGAGGTTGAGGAAATCAAAGCACTCTATGCCGCTGAAGAGAAGAAGGCATAAACACCTATGCTGTGGCTCTGTTTGGTATGGCGCTGCACCACTCTGTGGTCAACGGGGCTACCGTGTCAAAATTAGCGCAATGCCGAGCAGGGGTTGTTATTACCACTGTCTTATAGAACTCGTAATACTTCTGTCTGTGGGCATCTGACCTACTTCTAATCATCTATCTATTCATTAGATAACGTGTTTTCATGATTTTCTTCTGATATGTGTTCATTGATGAGATAAACAAACCATTTGGCTGATATTACAATAATGAGAATGGATGCAATACATGACCACGTGAATTTTTCCATGCTGGAAAAATATGGCACGCCCTTCTCCTTTTCTTTAATGACACCTACGAAATAAAGATCTTTGGTAGTTTCAAGCGCGCCCAAAACTGGAAAAACCAAGAGAAACAACCAACGCACGTGGCAAATCGAATGGTATTTTTTTTAAATCTATTTTAACGCAAATACATATACACAGTTTCCGGGTAAATTGGAATAGTAAAAATTCTCATAATCGTATCTCTGTCTTCGCTTTCATTCCTCGCGAGAACACACACACAAACACAATGTTACACGATCTTCTTTACACCCGCCAAAAGAGCTATCCATATCTCTTCCTAACGAACTTTTAATCACTTCTCCACACTTTAAAAAAAAAATAAAAAAATAACGCATTATAAAAATAAATAACCTTACCCTGTACAATAAATATAAAATACCAAAAGAAAAGGAAAGAAAAAAAAAACTAACCAATAGAAACAATCCTTCTCAAGCGCCACTTGCTTTAAAATCCACTCATTCATACCAAAACCATGAAATTACACCAAAAAAAAATCCCTCCCCTGACATTTGCATCAGGTTAAAACCAAATAATCAGCATAACAGACCTGGTCTATCCCGAAATTGAAAACCGAAACCCCCAAAAACTCCCTTAATTTACGAAAATGTCAAGCGATAGCGACGATGACGACGAGCTTCTCCAGATGGCGTTAAAGGAACAAGCTCAACGCGATCTCAACTACCAGGGACCGTCGTCGAATCAGCGCAAGCCGGTGGTCAATTTCGTCCAGCAACCGAGGCAACAGCCTCCACCTCAGAGGCCGGCTTCGACGACGAACATGGCGAATCAGCCGCAGCAGCCGAAGAACAGGAGAGCGGTGGTGGAGGAGGATGATTCAGAGGTGGAAATGCTGAGCATATCGAGCGGAGATGAGGAGGTTAGTGAGGATCGTGGCGGTGAAGGAGGTGCGGCAGCGAGAGGGAGAGCTGGACGTGGCAGCGGAGGGAGGGAGGAGGAAAGTGGGTGGGATGGAGAAGAGCCTGATTGTTGGAAAAGAGTTGATGAAGCTGAGGTATGCACAAAACTCTCTTCAATTTTTATCGATGTGTGTGTACATATATATGTATTATAGGTGGGAATAATGATAGAAACCTCTGGTAATTATACAGTGTCGAGTTGATTTCTTTTGTTTCGGAGAATGATATATTAGGCATTACTGATGATTCAGGAAGAATCATGTGCAATTTAGTTTTAAATAGTTAGTTTATTGAAGGTGCTGAAGTTGTGCTCTTATGACAGCTTTCTCGTAGGGTTCGTGACATGCGAGAGTCGAGAACTGCACCAGTGGCTCAAAAGTTTGAGCGGAAGCCTTCGGCAGTGGCTAGAAAGGGGCTTATCACTCTGCAATCATTTCCCCGTGGCATGGAATGCATTGATCCACTTGGGTTAGGGTAAGCTTCTCATATGTATTTTTTGTTGATAAGCAACGTTTTTCAGTTTCCGAGGCTTGATTTGGCTCATGGATTGTGCTAGTTGATATTATTTTGAGGATTTCAGCTTTCTAGACATTTGTGATAGCTTGAAGAAACAAGAATTTATGATATTTCAAAAGTGGAACTGTTAATTGATTCCCTCTATAATCTAGAACCATAAAATGTTCGCCTATAGGAGACTGAAGTATATGTTTCCTTGATGTTCGCCTTTTAACATTACTTGTGGTAAGTGTTCACCTGAGTTTATTGTGCATTCACAGGATTATAGATAACAAATCATTGAGGTTGATTGCTGATTCATCAGAAAGCTCTCCATCAAAATCTGATAAAGATCATTTGGACAATAACCTTCGTGGTATTTCTCCACCCCCTCGCATTTTCCCTCCATTCAACGTAGTTAACTATTAGTTTCATTTCATATAATTACATGTCATTGCCAAATAATTTTTTTCTTCCTCATTCTGGTATCGTGCGATATCATCAAGAGCCAAATACTAGTTAAATTAGAGCAAAACCATTAAGTCGTCTGCATATCACTAGCATGCTCTTGTGTGTAATACCATAAGAGATATCCATAAATCCTTGTTATTTTAGGAGTATTCACTTTTCAAAACTAACAATCACAAGAGCTTTATTTAAATTCAGCTCTGATCTTCATGTTTTTCATCTGTCAGCAATAGATAAATGAAATGACATTCTCAAAACCATGAGAGAAGTGACAAGATCCTAAGATCCTTAGGAGTTTCATTGATAGAATTTATCCTTCAGCAATGATACTCCCATTGAATTAATCCATTGGGGGTATTAGCCGCCTGCTTTTTGACTCTTGATTGCGCAGAAGTCAACACTGGTGCCATAAGTTGTGAATAAGACTATATGAGAAGATATAATTAATTCACTAGGAAGAAATAGTTGTCTACTTTTGGAAGCTATTTATATTGGTGGTTATTATGGCTGACTACAATTTTTAATGTTTATATATGCAGAGAAGCTGTTGTATTTCTCTGAAAACTTTGACTCAAAGCTATTCCTATCCCGAATACATCAAGATACAAGCGCAGCAGACTTGGAGGCTGGCACCCTTGCTTTGAAAACTGATCTCAAAGGACGGACTCAACAGAGAAAACAGTTGGTTAAAGACAATTTTGACTGCTTTGTCTCTTGCAAGACTACAATTGATGGTATGCAATCATCATGTCACTTGGCTTGCAAGATTTACTCGTTAACTGTGGCAAGTGAACTGGAGATTTGGATTACACAGCTTTCATTGGGCATGGTTTTTGCTATGCAAGGCTTACTGGAATTGCACCCAATAGTTATATGCTTAGTGCTGTATTGATCTTGATGTTGGAACCAATTATTCATTTACAGATATAGAATCAAAACTGAGACGGATTGAAGAAGATCCTGAAGGTTCTGGGACTTCTCACCTGTTTAACTGCATGCAAGGAGTAAGCTTGCTGGCCAATCGTGCTTTTGAGCCTCTATTTGAGAGACAGGTTTGTGGGAAATAACATTTTATATCTCGTTTGAAGTTGATACCTTTTTATGCATCAAAGGTCACTTAGCTCATTTTGTTTCCGAAACTAGGCCCAAACTGAGAAGATAAGATCTGTGCAAGGAATGCTTCAGAGATTCCGAACACTGTTTAACTTGCCTAGTACAATTCGTGGGAGCATTGGTAAGGGCGAATATGACTTGGCGGTTAGGGAATACAAGAAGGCGAAGTCAATTGCTCTACCCTCTCACGTATGCAAGAATCAAGAGTTAATTTACTGTCATATTGTTTGGTTGAGGCAGATGCATCAAAGTATAATCTTTAGGTTTTAAGGGTTTTATTGTTGAACTTTGCCCATACATGCTTATTTTTCTTCTGACCTGTGCTAATGCTGAGGCTTTACTGTCAAGACTTTTTGATACGGAGCATGCTCTACCGTTTTATATCTAATTTGATATTCCTAAACCTCAGTTGTTGTAGATGAAGTGATCATCATAAAAAATGACTTTTCTGCATTCCTCTGGCAATTGCCAGTCATGGATGGTCTTTTCCATGGTCTTTCCCATTTGGTATGGTAGAGCATAGTCAGCCCCAGCCAGTCTTCTTGCGGCATTTCTGTCCAAACTTGCTTTGTATGAACTACCTAGCAAAATCAGGAAATTTTGGTCATCATTGTGATGCAAGTTAATGTTGAATGAAAATCCATGGGTTTATTTGATTCCATTTATAAACTGTAAGAAATATCTGATATCGAAGTGCTTTGGCCTTATTGTTGGAAGGTTATTCTTCAAGTGGGATAGGGTCTATAAGGTTGAGCCTCTTTTGGGTGAGAAAATGAAATGAATATGGTGAGACTGTTCTTGACATCCATGTTTAAACATGAAACGTCCTCTCCTTTTTGCCTTGTGATTTCCCATATCAATAACAGTACCTCACTCCATAATATCTAAATATGTCCTTATGTACTACTTTGCATCATCAAAAAGCTTAGATACAGCTAAGTCCCACAGCATGTGTTTTTTGGCAGAACATATTTAAAACAATGTCTAAATTTCCCAGTTCTTTTGGATCAGTTGCAGAACACTATTCTTTTCCTCACTTTTTGTTTCTTACAGATGCATGCTTACTGTTTTATGTCAATTTCAGGTAAACGTACTGAAACGTGTTCTTGAAGAGGTTGAAAAGGTGGTAAATGAGTTCAAAGGCACACTTTACAAGTCTATGGAAGATCCACAAATAGATCTTACAAATGTAAGGTTACTAATTTTACACTGCAGAGTCCATTTCTGTACAGGAAATTACAAAATCAACAATGATCTAAGGCTTTGTTTTTCCTAGTTTATTGAGACTGTAATATGGTAATAGGGATTCCCACTAATATAAACATTCTCATGTTAATGTATAAGATAATAGTTTGTTTGTTTGTTTTTGTCTCTCTCTGAGTGGAGGGAAAAAAAAAAACTATATATTGGAATGGTTTGTTTGCTTTTGTGCCTCACTGTGGTTGGAGAAAAACAATCATATGTTGGAAAAACCCTTTTGCAATAGAATGTTACATTATAATCTTGTACACGATGACATTCACACCCTTGACCGCTAAGCTTACAGACTTCTGTAGTTGTTCAATAGAAGTGCATTTAAGTGAAACAATTCAAGTGGACATGTTGCCTTAGCTTCCGATACCAATGTACTTGGTGGGTTATGTTGGTATGGCTGGTGCAGTTATGCATAAGCAGTAAACAGATCATACAGTGTCTGAGGGGAACTTCTTGTCTGTATGAAATTAATTGTTGCCATTTTTTTTTTGTTGTCTCTACTAAAGTATTTGTCCTGTTTATTTAGCTTGAGAACACAGTGAGACTGTTGTTGGAGCTGGACCCTGAGTCGGATCCTGTGTGGCATTATTTTAATGTGCAGGTCAGTGAATTCATAAACTAATCTTAATAAGACATGCCATGCATGTAATTCGTTTTGCTTTAACACAAAAATATTTAAAGAATGAATTCATAAAAAAATAGATTAATAGAAAATATATGGGTTTTGTATTAGCTTCTGATTTAAACACAATTGGAAGGCTGATTTATGGATTCTTAAACTTTGTCCCTTTGGCAGAATCACAGAATTCGAGGATTGCTTGAGAAGTGCACCTTAGATCAAGAAGCAAGAATGGAAACTTTGCATAATGAGATGCGTGAAAGAGCTTTCTCTGATGCAAAGTGGAGGCAAATTCAACAAAATCTGAATCAATCTGTACGTGCAATCATCGCAAATTATTCTGTTACATTTATGTATTGGCCCACTGGTTTGCTGAACGATGATTTTACTTTGTATATCTCTTATTACTTTCAGTCAGATGTCAACTATTCTCTCACCCTGGGGAACATCCCTCTGTCAGTAGATTCCCAGCCAGTTGATTTGACTGGTGAAGAAGTTGATGCTCTTAGAGGAAAGTTTATCAGAAGGTTGACTGCTGTGATTACACATCACATACCAGCTTTTTGGAAAGTTGCTCTCTCTGTTTTCAGTGGGAAATTTGCAAAGGTATTTTGGACATTGTCTTTCTTCTTAGATTTTAACTTGCATTATGAACTTTAATTGTCTTCCATAAATACTTTTTAAAAATTAATTAAAAATGGAACATGCAGCTTTTATGCATCTGGTTCATACTGAAACTTCAGTTCTATCAACCATTGTTTTATCATGGTACCTTTATCATTAAGAATTGATCTGGATCTTCTAATGTATCAGCTACTGGAATGTTGGACAGACAGGGAGAAGCTGAATAAGCCAATATTTAGGTTAATACTTTTGGTTATGACGTGTAGTCCTTGTCAATATCTTCAGGCTCTTTGCGATTTTGTTTATTAGCAGGTGCAGAGCAACCATTAATAGCAGCACTTTATGTTGCAGCATCAATGTTATATTGATAAATTAGAATACTCAGAAAAGGTTGAGGAGTCACTCTAAAAAACTGAAAGTAGCTTTTTTTAGAGGCATACTGAATATTGCACTGTTATAATATTCTTCCTCGACAACCTTGCTTTCCCTTGCACTCATGAGATTAGTGGCTTTGTTGCTAAGATGCAGGCATTGACATCTCCGTCCTTTTGGAACAAGTGCTTGCTATAACGGCCCAGCTTGAAGCTTTTAAAAATGTAAAATAAAGGATTAAAAATTATCATCTCTCTTAGCCTTGATAAATGCAGCGACAAAAGCCATGTATCAAAATTATTGTCTTGGTTTCTCTATCTTTTTAATTCCCTTTCGAGATTAAATGAAGATCTGTTCATTTTTTCTGTGCAAGTTAATTTCAGCCTTCATTTTGATTTTCTGGATCTTATTTTTTCAGTCTTCCCAAGTTTCTGCTGAATCAAATGTTAATGCTTCAGCAACTAAAAGCGAGGAAAAGATTGGAGATGGGAGGTACTCTAATCATTCTCTCGATGAAGTTGCTGGTATGATACGAGGTACCATATCTGCATATGAAACTAAGGTGAGCATGCATCATGCAGTCATTTGTCTATAGTTTATGTTTGGACAATTTCTCTTTAAGCCCTTTTTAGTTTGAATAGAAGTAGTTTGTGTTTCTTGGAAATTCTTTGGTTTCTAATTGGAGGCTATAGCAAGGTTTCAAGTTTTGCCTAGGTAAGGAATTTCAAAAGAGAGCGGGTTAATGTTGGAGGTTCAACTCAACTTAATTTGGGATTTTGAAGTAGAACGTTTAAATATAGTGAATGTTCTACAAAATCAGAAAAAAGGTTAATTTTGCAAGTTTTTAGAGGTAACTAAGGATCAAAGTGCAAGCAACTAGGGGTGTACATGGAAAAAAACTTTTCATAGTTAATCCAAATTGTAACTTCACAAACTGGTCATTTCTCGATCTTTAACCATATCGTGACCTGTTTTTGCCTCTTTCGGACAGGTTACCTGGCTCTTCAATGTGTCTGACCAACTCTGGGTTTGAGGGGTCAGTTGGGCTGTATGCCTGTATCCAGACTTGTTCCCAATCTGGTCAGCTTAAAACAAGCCTGGTCTGGTTTTGACAACCTTGGTTTGCCGGAAAGATTTTATTTTTGAAAGTTTTATGACTGTCTTCGTGGTATTATAGAAAATCTCCTTGGCAGATTATCCAATGAGGCATTGATAATGTGTTTGCCTGGCAATTTTGACCTTTTTCTGCCTTGAGATTGAAGTTTCAATCTGTCTTTTGAAAACTGCATCTGCTGTATAGTGATTTTGTCAATTCAGACAGACAGTTTAGCAGGTCTTTCCAAATGTTACTTCTATTGCAGGTTCATAACACTTTCCGTGATCTTGAAGAATCAAACATTCTCCGGTCTTATATGAGTGATGCTATAAAGGAAATATCTAAGGCCTGTCAAGCTTTCGAAGTGAAAGAATCAGCTCCATCTACTGCTGGTGTGTGAAATATTTCATTAGCCATCATTTCTTCAGTTTCTAAGTTCTTAGCGTTTCGCCTTTTTGTGACAGTGATGGCACTTAGAACCCTTCAGGCAGAGATGACAAAGATTTACATACTTAGGCTTTGCTCTTGGATGCGGACAACGGCAGAAGAGATATCAAAAGAAGAAACTTGGATTCCAGTATATGTTCTTGAAAGAAATAAATCTCCATACACAATTTCTTTCTTGCCTCTAGCGTTCCGCTCTGTTATTGCCTCTGCAATGGATCAAACCAGTCCGTAAGTCATCAGAGATTACCTTTACACATAATTAGTTATGATCTTTGGAATTGTTTCATAGACTACCAGAAATTTATGGAGCTTGCTGATGACCTCAATGTAAGGTTGGAAGTTAAGAACGTCTTGTGGATCATGTCGGATTTTTAGTGTAGGTGTTTTGTACTATTTTCTTGCTAGATAAAAGCTGAAAAACAAGCGAATTCCTGCCTTTTCCTCATTTCTTAAATGGATATATATGAGGAAGACTTTTGAGCATCTGCTTTTCAGAATGATTCAGTCCTTGAGGACCGAGGCTGGAAAGTCAGAAGATATGTTTGCACTGCTACAAGAAATTGAAGAATCTGTCCGGCTTACCTTCTTAAACTGTTTCCTCGATTTTGCTGGTACAATGAATAACTTATTCCTATTTTATGTTTGGAAGTAAGACATGTCCATTTATTAATTTATGATGCTTTCTGTCTGTATCCCTCATTGGTCAGGCCATTTGGAACAAATCGGAAGTGAGCTTGCCCTTAACAAATCAAGCAAAGAAAGTTTGCATTTACAGAATGGGTATTCTCATGAATCAGAAGAAAAATCATCATCTGATCTTGAAGGTAGTATTGTTGATTCACATCAACAATTGCTGTTAGTTTTGAGTAATATTGGATACTGCAAAGACGAACTTTCATATGAGTTGTTCAACAAGTATAAAACGATATGGTCGCAGTCCAGGTAGTGAACTCTTTCCCCTCTTCCTCAGAAGTCAGAAATATCATGTATGTTTGAAAGTGCATGTACATTCCCACATGCCCCCCTCTTGATTACTATTATGAAGGTGCGATCTCTTATTTTCTACTCAGGGGAAAGGATGAAGAGGACAGTGATATTCAGGATCTAGTGATGTCTTTCTCTGGACTTGAAGAGAAGGTCCTTGCTCAGTATACTTTTGCAAAGGTATGGCTTAACATGGTTTAAATTTAGTAATTTTCCATGCACTAGCATGAGGAGATCAGAATATGTAGCTATGCTGCTGCGAGGATATCGATTTAGATGGTAGGTTTAGCTTTGTCTTCCTCTTGAGTCTTTTGCTGGACCAGAACTACGTATTATGTGGTTCGAGTACAAACACAAATAGAGTACTAGATGGCTATGCTAGCATGAGGAGATCAATTCAGGGGGTATCTCCTGCTTTTTTTTCTGTGGTCCTTTGCTGGACCAGTTTCCTTTTAGGTGATCAGGACAGTCCAAATATATGGACTTGGGACTTCCAAGAGTGGATATATATATATATATATATATATGTTTGGTGGCTCTTCATGAAATTGATTCCAAATGTGAGTATAAGTCCTTTCATTTGTTTTTGGCTCTTTAAATAAGTAATTTTGTGTCTTCCCGACAGGCAAATTTGATCAGAACAGCAGCTATGGATTATTTGCTGAACTCTGGTGTTCAATGGGGAGCAGCTCCTGCAGTTAAAGTAAGGATGTGCTGATTTTGTAATTGGTTAATTGCTTTGCTTCTTTCCAAGATTGCGCTGGGGAAAGCAATTTTGTAATGACAATACATGGAATACCTTTCAGGGTGTGCGTGATGCGGCGGTGGAGTTATTACACACTTTAGTAGCTGTGCATTCAGAGGTATTTAATTTTTATCCCTGGAGTATATATGCTTTTTATATGCATCGATCTTCATATTTTTGTAGCATGATCTTTGAAATTGTATTTATGCTTTCTTTATATTGCTATGTGGGATTCAGCTGTGTGAAAGCTACACTTCCATGAAATCATAACAAGTTGACCGCTTTAGAAATCATATACTTTGTACTCTAGACTCTATTTAAGGAATGCTTGTTCCTATGCTCAATAACTATCTTTTGTTGTTATTGCCCAATCAAATGTATTCTGAAACATAAATTTTCCCATCTCAGGTTTTTGCTTGTGCCAAACCCCTCCTGGACAAGACACTTAGCATTCTAGTTGAAGGTCTTATCGATACTTTTCTGAGCCTTTATGATGAAAACAAAAGCAAAGATCTTAGGTCTCTTGATGCAAATGGCTTCTGTCAGCTCATGTTCGAGGTGAAGCACAATTTTTCTCACAGTGAAAAATTATTGAATCCAGCCACTTGCACCCGAAAACTATATAATTGTTGCATTTTATGCTGTGTGATGAATGCTATTTACTTCCAAGTTCCCTTATGGCTGATATTTGTTGAACTTTTCTGCTTCACATGCACACTTAAACATGGTATATACTCATAATCATCTTGCTGACCCAACAATGCCTACCACCCCTGAAAAGGAAAAAAGACATAAAAAACATGCATATCGAAATACAAGAAAAAATAATGGCTGACATTCTTGTGAATTTTTTTATGACAATGTTGTAGGATTCAACACTAGAATTGCTTAGTTCATCTACTGGCCACAGCTTTTTAATCTAGATGTCTTATCTTGCACGGTAAAGACATTTGTTTCTAAGACATGCTTCTCTGGCAGCTGGAATATTTCGAGACCATATTAAATCCCTATCTCACACCTGATGCAAGGGAGTCTCTTAAGTCCTTACAAGGGGTGCTGTTGGAGAAAGCCACTGAGAATGTCACCGAAACTGTTGAGAATCCAGGTCATCAACGCAGATCAACTCGTGGGAGCGAAGATGCACTTGCAGATGACAGGCAGCAAGGAATGACCGTGTCTCCAGATGACTTGATTGTAAGAATCGTATTGCTTCGCATCTCTTATGCTGTGTGTTTTGCGAGTCTATGTTTTGAAATTACACTGAATGAGTAGAGTACATCATTATTGCTCATTGGTATTAATCTGCCATGATAGATTGATGTCCTGATGTTTGAAAGCTCCAGAGTGAAGAGAAGTGGATTAATTATATTTCATTTCGATTAAAATGGTGTTTATACAGACAAGGAAATTGACATTACAGGATCCTCATTGTGGAAACCCCAATCATCCATTCTGTTATATTTTGCTCATTCAGTTGTCGCTAAATTCTCTTATTTCTTTTTTTTTTTTTTTTTGGGGAGGGGGGTTTAGGCTCTTGCTCAGCAGTGTAGCTCTGAGTTGCTTCAATCAGAGCTTGAGAGGACTCGTATCAATACAGCATGTTTTGTTGAGTCGATTCCCTTGGACTCGGTACCAGAATCAGCTAAAGCTGCCTATTCCTATAGAGGGTCAATGGATTCCTCCAGAAACTTCATGGATTCCCCTGGAAGAAACTATAGAGGCACACAAGCAATGGGTTCCCCTAGTTTCTCTCGTCACAGGCGTCGATGAGCCAGGCACTACTTGGTAATTACAAGTTTTGTTTTTCATTTTTTTTTTTGTGTGCAATTGTAATATATTTATTCAAAAGAAATCCTTATTCTTTCCTCTTCATGAGATTTTCTTTCTTATTTCCTTTATTTTATGGGGTGAGATGTAGTGGGTTTGGGTTATATTCTGCCAAATTTCTGACATCGCAACTCCAAGTTTTGGATTATGGTTCTTTGCTAGTACTGGAAATGTGACCGGAAAAAACCATGGTTATAGGCATGCAATTTGACTTCTAAACTTTATGTTTTTAACGAAGGACAGGTGTTTACAACGGGGGGCCTGAAACCGAATGTGTTTTCTTTCCTGGTTAGCAAAAGAATAAGCCTTTTGCCTTATTCTCTATCTTGGTGTCATTCTTTTAAAATGTGTGATCAATAAGTGAAATTCGGATCCTTCAAGATCATATTTTAAATCCTCCACGGATTATTTCCAACTGAAGAAAAAAAAAAAGTTTGGATTGGAATATTGGATAATGTAGCCCAGCGTCTGCAAGGATCGAATATTCGGGGGTGGATATCAACTGGATCATGTAGATGTCCTGACGACAGGGAAACAAATTGAGGATTGATCGTTGGTTTCTTTTTTAAAATATACCCGGAATCAACCTGACTGTCATTGGCATAATCAGTGCCATCGAAGTGGATTTTGAGAAAACCAGTTCATTCAACAACAGCCCAAGGATCTTGCATTTGAAAATCAATTGGATGCATCAACATTAGTGTATAATTACGGCTACTTTGCTTAAAAATCAGGGTTTTAAAAAGT
>Ga0325411_1005342_pt1 | contig 14248 bp, 8 predicted proteins | sample PopdelMetagenome_13_FD_206181 | JGI IMG/M metagenome (GOLD analysis project Ga0325411, IMG submission 206181) | Populus deltoides microbial communities from Bellville, Georgia, United States - Xylem-PdIQD-R4 | ecosystem: Host-associated > Plants > Phyllosphere > Stem > Wood/Secondary xylem... | reverse complement strand
AAGTAAAATAAAAGAACCATGAACGCAAACCTTGATGCAAATTACACGATACTCGTCTTACAATACATTACATGATATATTCATTTCTAAAGTATTTAGATGACTGGATTGATCCCAAACAATCATGACTAGCTTTTAAAATATACAATTTAGTTCATGAAATTATAATAATTCTATACGAATTAAATTGAATCAAATTATAAAACTCAATTTTCAACCAATATAATTTTAATGGAGAAAAATAATATATATATATATATATATATTAATGAGTCAGTCCAGGTAAATCTACGAGACCTGCACCCCAGGGCATGAAAATAACCATATAGAAAAAAACCACAAAAGATTTTAAATCTCAATTCCTAACAAACCCAGTATTGAGGGATATAATTGAAAAAAAAATCAATATATAAAAAATGATTCAAGTCAACTCGAGTTAATATGCAAAACCTTGTTTTGTTTTATAAAACTATTTTTTATTTAATTAAATAATAATGAAAACATATGCTTAGAGAATTAAAGACCAATTAAGTCTTAAAAAGTTTGTTTGAACCCATAACAACTCTATAAAAAATAGTCCAAAATTAATTAAAAATCCTAATTAAAAACAAACAAAATGTCAAGGAATAAATTGAAAAAAAAGAGTAAAGACAGCAAATTAAAAACCTAACATTGATCAGAAAAAAAAATAAAAAAGAGACAAAAAAAATACTCAAAAAATGAACCACCTAAATTAATTTTGGTTAATCTTTTAAGCTTGTGACATGGGTCACGAAACTTGGATTACCTTGTAGAAAGTAGATAAAAAAAATTACAAAGTCTAATCTCAAACTAATTAAATTCCCAATTAACACACCATCAAATGATGGAAATGAAGGGAAAATGTTCGATTTTAAAGAGAATGACCAAAAAGGAGTAACTTGAGTCAATTAGGATTAACTTGTCAGACCCCGTGATTGAGTTGTAAAAACAGAAAACCACATAGAAAGCAAAAAAATATATATTTCAAAGCCCAGTCACTAATCAACCCATATTGAAGGATGGAACAAAAGAAAAAAAACAACAAAAAAATACTAGAGTAAACCCAAAATAACTTGTAAAACCCACAGTTTAGGGCATAGATAACCATATAGAAAACAAACTAAGAAAAAAAAAAACTCAATTTCAGACTATCCATTTGATGAATAATGATACCGAAAAAAATAAAAAACTTCACCACAAAAAATTACAATTAACCCGGGTCAACCTTCCAAATCCATAATTTGGGTCATAAGATGAAGATCAACTTATAGAAAACAAATAGCAACTATGAAGAATGAAATTAAAAAATTAATTCAATATTAGAAAGGATACTTAAAAGAAAATAACAAACAATAAAAAAAGAATCAATATCGATACAAAAGAAAAATAATAAAGCAAGGCATAAAATTTAAGTGAAAAGAGAAGGAAGGAGAAAAAAGCCATTGACGACGCACTCCAGAATAAAAAACCAATTTGGACTGCCTTCTAAGGTTGCCCTGGTCGAGATGATTCAAAAGTAGTTGTGCAATTAGCCTGTTTGGTGGCCGGTGGAAGGCGCATGCGCCTTCAAGGTGCAATGATCCTCCTCATTTGTTGGTCTGAACGCACGCCCCAACCATCCTTCCTCTATCCATTGTATTTCATCCATGACCTTGTTTTGTTTTCAAATTTAGTTTTTGGGGCTCAACTGAAACAAACCCCCAAGAGTAATACTAAATAACTTCAATGTAAAATGGTCGAGTAAAAAAAAAAATCGAGTTATAAAAAAAAATAATTGGGATGAACATTTTTCACTACTCGTCCAATTCATCCCCCCACAGCTAGTAACAAAAAGGGACTTGATATGCACTTGAGGGTCTAGCTGCTGTGGTCACTCGTGGACTTGTTTCGCTCCCCTCCCGGGTTCGACCCTCTATGTGCACGCTTGTCACCCCCGCGGTGCCTTACCTGCTCCTAGGCTTGCAGGATGTCCAGTGGGCCGTGGGGAATAGTCGTGGTGCGCGTAAGCTGGCCCGGACACCCCACGTAAATCAAAAAAAAAAGGGGACTTAATATTTTTCCAATCTTCAAAATCAATCCCTGTAAATCTAATCATTTCAAATCAATATAATTTCATTTAATCTCAACAATATAACATCAATTAAAGGATAAAAATTTTTATTGACACTGCACAATTCTCTAATTTAGATAATCAAAATAAACTATCAAATCTAATTCCAAATAAATACAGTATTAAAGGAACAAGTTTTTTTAAAAAATCCAAGATATTAAAAATAAAAATTAAAGAAAAATAAAACACCGATACAATTTACAATGTTTTTTTCTCTTGTTCTACACTATATTTGCCACACCCTTTAATTTTTTTTCCTGTTTTTATAATTTTTGCCTATGCTTCGAAAATAACTTGTAACTAGTTTTTCATATTTATAAAAAGGAGGAGCGGGGGATAAGGATGGAGACATGACCAGATTAATTTTTCTTTCCTCACAAATTTCTATTTAAATTTTTATAATTTCAATATTTCATGTTTTTCTAATTTCTAAATATGTTTTATGATGCACATACACATGCATATATACGCATGTATTAATTTTTAAAAATACTTTTTTAAAAATATAACCTTGTTAAAGTTTTGTTTTTTCATTTTATCAAATTAATATGAAAAAAATAAATTACTCAGGATAAATAATAAATTATTTTATACAATTTTATAATCTAGAACAAGAAAAAAATAAATGAATTAGATTAAATGGTTTTTTATTTATAAATTATTATTATTGTAAAATACACTTGATAAAAGTATTTGATGACCAAGTAAATTATAATTTAATTATATTATTTTTTAGCAATTAATTATTTTTCACGAAGATTACAATTTTTTTTAATATGATTTTGACAAGTAAAGAAGTTATCATTTTAAATTAATTAAAAAATACTCTCATTATAAATGAGAATAGAAATAATGATATTTATTTATTTTTTTTAACCATGCAAATAACAATAATATTAAAAGTTAGAACAATAAATAAAGAGATATATAAATGATATAATAAATATTTTACCAAACGCAATTTTATCTTTTCTCTTGTTCTCTATCATTCCCTGTGACAAGTGTCTTCATTTTTCCTGTCCTAAGATATTAGCATATCGAGCTTACATTCCAACACGTGGCGATCAGATAAAGGAACAATCACATACCTCCTACGAGAAGCTTCTTCCCCGCGAAACACGAGATCGCACCCTAGCTCACTAAACTCGTAAAAAACAGTATCAAAACCTCTTGCAAAGCAAAATCACAGCCAAGCTAAAGCAGCAAGCACTTACTTCTCGCTCGCCGACAAACGATTGCGGCCGCCGTTTTCTTGTTCTCGAGTTGCAACTCGCTTGTTCACTCAGCCCCGAGTTAACTTAAGCACGTAATCAAGGTAACATTGAAAAGTCATCTCGCTCTACAAATCTCCTCAATTTATTTTTTTCTTTCAAGAAATTCTAGGATTTTGATTATAATCAATCATTTCTCCATTGTGCACGTAGATGAATTAAATGCTTGAAAAAGGCTTGATTCTATTGTTTTTTTTAGGAGATTGAATTCAAGAGTCAGGGTTTAGGGTTTTGGATCTATGTATTAATAGCGGATTACATTTCTAAATTGAATGCTAATCTTGGGCTATTGTTTAGTGTTCTAGAGAGATGAGCAAGAAAAAGAACCCTCTCGTATTCTTAGACGTATCCATTGACGAAGATCCTGCTGAAAGAATTTTTATCGAGGTAATGCAATCTCGTTGGTTTAATTTTTATCTTGAGGTTTTGCAAGAGGAAACTGAAGTTTGGTTTTCCAGTATCGAGATAAAGATAAAAACCTGTTTCTTTTGAATGCACAGCTTTTCGCCGATGTTGTTCCCAAGACTGCCGAGAATTTTCGGGCACTCTGTACAGGTATTTGAATCCTTTCCTGCTTTCTTACAAATCTTTGGTAAGTTTGTACTGGTCACATTTTGGCTTTTAGAACAAAATTGTTGAAGGAACAGGTACTAATAACTATTGCCTGTCAATTATGGATGGGTTTTTTAGGGTCATCCAATTATCTTTTAAGTGGTGTGAATCTTGATTTGAAATATGCTATTTGTTGACAAAAATTTGAACTAGTCATCAAATGGCTGTGTATTACAACGTGTATAACCATTTAGAGTCCGTGCCACCAAAGAAGAATCTGATTTTAATCTGTGACCTGCAAGTTCTAAGAACGAAGAAGGTTATTTTAATTCCTGGTATCTTATTTCAAAATGATTTTCTGCTGGGTTAAAGATGTAATACCTAGTTCTTCAATTTGTTGTGGCTTGAACTAGCTACTCTTTAAGCACACAGTTTCAGAATGCCTTAGACAAGAAGAATATCTTCTTATAAATTTTGATAGGCAGTTCACTCCTTGAACTAGCTACTCTTTGATAGCCCTGCCTGGTTTTTTGATGGATATTATCGGGTAGGACAAGGACAAAGGACTAGGGTGTGAGTCGTGGAACTGCATTCTGCTGGTTAAAATGAATTCCCTTATACAGTGCCTTGTTTCACAATTCATAATAGTGGCTACAATGCTCTCTAAACTGTGGTGAATGTATCACTAACTTCTAATAACTACACTTTACTGGACTTCGAGGAGTGATTTGCATTCAAAAGGGTCATAAATGAGAAATCTTTTGTTATAAATCAGAATACCAATTGCGCGAGTACACTTTAGTTTAAAGTTCTGTTGATTTCTAATATATTTGCATGGAAGTTTGTACCAGAATGTCACTTTATACCTCATTAAGTGAACCGAAAAGTTGAACGTGGAGAACAGCCAATGCTGTTACTGGGATCAAAGTGGGTGACATTGTGTTTCTGAATTTAATAACAAGTACACTGGAAATCCCTTTGCTTGCGTTCTTTTCTACTATATAAGAACGTTTCACCAGTCAAACTGGTTCTCCTTATTTTTCTGCGATCCCTGATGGTTAAGTGCACAAGGTGAAAAAGATGATTGATACCTTGAAAATTTGATCAAAGTGCCCAAGAATATCACATCTCTCGACAAGGAAAGGGATACAACTGAAAAGGATGATTCACTTTAGTGTCTGTGCTTCATTTCAGCGAGCACAAACACCAATATATCTTGTCAGTGCTGCCAGATCAAAAGATGTTCTCAATCTGTTATTATAATCTGCAACCTTAATTTGAATACTCTCCTTGCCTTTTTTGTTGGCTTGAGAAATTAGTTTCCTAGTTTCTGCATAATAAATCCTTTGACACTATTCTGCTGTTGTCCATTGTAGGTGAAAAGGGCATTGGAAAAACCACCGGAAAACCTCTGCACTACAAAGGCTGTTCTTTCCATCGAATAATCAAAGGATTCATGGCCCAAGTATGTTGTTTCTTTCCTTTGTCAATAAGTGTTACCCTTGAGATATCATGATGCTTGTCTTTTGATTGCTAGTAGTTCATTGCAGATTTATAAATATTGTCAAGTTACCACATTTCTTTCACTGCCTGCTTTCCAATTTTATGATTTACCAAGTTACTCATATTTGTTTGAGAAGACAAACAAATAACTGAATATCTGTGAACCCATTGAGTTTCAGGAAATCATTTTTGGTGGGAACTTACTGATTGCCATAATTGATGAATTATATAATTGACTTGATGCATGCTATTCAACATGTTGAATATATTTACCTAACCCTGGTATATTTACCTATCAAAATCATGCTTAAATATTACATGTCTAAATATAATTTTTGGCTGCTATATTTTTAAAATCACCATCTTTGACATCTCTGTATTAAAATATGATGCATCAACTTATGGATAAACATCTATATTTAGTAGATGCTACTTATGTTCCCCATGCAGCTGTATCCCGGTTTATTGATTGTGCAAAGGACTAACATGTCTACATTCTAATATGTTATTTCTATGATATGAGAGCAAAATTCTGCACAGCCAGTTAACTTGAGCCATTGTTTGGGAGGTGACAATAGCAAAGTACAACAAATTATACTGATCAGAAGTTAAACTATAGGGCATCTTCTTTTGTTTGCACTAGCTTTGCAGAAGGAAGCAAGTTATTTATGTTTTTGTCAATCTAAAGTAAATATATATGATTAAGACAAATTGTTCAGTCTCTTTTCTTGTCCTGACAGGGTGGTGACTTTTCGAAGCGAAATGGTACATTCTTTGATTCCATAAGCTCTCTATCCTGCTAATGAATCCTGTTTCTCTGTTTGACTTGCATACTCTTGGCCAGATTTGTAAGGATCAACCTTTAATTGGTTTGCAGGCTCTGGTGGAGAAAGTATCTATGGAGGGAAGTTTGCTGGTAATCTTCTATATTTAATCATCCGATTGCTTGCAACGATTTGTCTCATCATTACCCATAAAATTTATGCTCTCTTTTTGTAGATGAGAACTTTATACTGCGGCATGAAGGAGCAGGCCTTCTTTCTATGGCGAATAGTGGTCCAGACACAAATGGTTCCCAGTTTTTCATAATCTTTAAGCCACAGGTCCACCTTGATGGGTATTTAACTTTGCTTGTTCTGCTCATTTCTTTGGCTTTCATTACTCTTTACCCATTAGCCCTCAATTTTTTTAGCCCTTTGCTGCTGCTTTCTGCATTCATGATCTCATAAAGAGTAACTCTTAAAATATGATCAAATTGTTACATTCTTGTTTTTTGATGTATGGCAGGAAACATGTTGTGTTTGGAAAGGTGGTTAAGGGAATGGACATGGTGAAGAAAATTGAACAGGCAGGAAGTGCCGGTGGCCAACCTGCCGGACCTGTAAAAATTGTGGATTGTGGTGAAACTTCTGAAAGTAAAATTGAAGGTTCCGTAGGGAAGGACTCAGGTAAAACTTGGGTATTCGATACTTATGGTTTGGAGCATGCTTGCCAAACTTTTTATTTACATGTACTATATAATATTACTTTCTCCCAGGAAAGAACAAGAAATCTGGGAAGCCTACGGATGATGGTCCTGGTGATAAAGTTAGAGGAAGAAGTAAAAAATCCCTGAAGGATGCAAGGAAGAAAAGAAAAAGAAGATACTCTTCATCTTCATCTTCATCTGATTCTGAACCATTATCTTCAGAATCAGATTCTGATTCAAGCTCATCTAGTAGTGATGGAAGGCATAAGAAGAAGAGGAGGTTGGTGAAAAAAGATAAATACCATCGTGGGAGAAAACTAAAGTATAGACAAAGGGAGAGGAAGAGAGGCAGGCGTGATAGACGATCAAAGCGGAAGTCTAAATGGTCCAATTTACATTTAGTTGAAGTGCAACCACTTTAAGCTTTTTCCCTTCTTGTATTCTCCTGTACTTGACAATGATCGTGATTGTACATATTGTATTTGTTTCAGGAGTTCTGAGAGCGCAAGTGATACAGAGACTGATAGTTCTAGCAGTACTAGCAGTTCTAATGATGAAAGTCCTGTTTCTGCTCGTAAGACCGATAATTCAACTCAGGCCGGAAAGAAATCAAATCAGAGCCCTGGTATGTGTTTTCCTTTTATTTCTGCAAGTTATGAGCTCCATTATCTTTTCATGATATTCTGTTCCTGCCTTGAATGTTTGTGAAACAGCTGGATTTCAAATGAATTTCGTTGAGATTTTTGTCAGTGGTACTGCTGGCTTTAACTCGGTGCTATTTTTTATATTGCAGATGCACGTGGAAAATACTCTACCCATCTCTCCGTTAAAGAAGCTGTGGTGGAACAACAGCAAAGGAATGACAAGCCCAAGACAGCTGAGGCCAGCTCGTCACATGAAGAAGGTGAATTGTCTCCCAAGAACAACACACATCTAAACAATGGGCATGGGACGAATTCTAAATTGTGCACTTCTCCTAATCGGCATTCTTATTCAGATGACTCAGACAAATCCAGGTGTCTGCTTCTACATATTTGTGCTTTTGTTGTCCTCACACTCACTGGAGTTCACAACTAAGTAATTTGCACTGTCTTACAGGAGAGCCATTCCAAGCTCCAAAAGTAGGCCTAACAATAGCCATAGGAGCAGTCCTAGCATGAGTCCTGAAGAAGTTTCCAGGAGTCCAAGATTCAGAACTGACAGTAGAAGTCCAGTTAGGAAGTCTGGGGAGCTGAGCCAGGGAAGGTCATCGAGGAGTCCACTGGGTAGTCCTGCCAACAAAGGCCACCACGAACCTTCTATGTCAAACCATGGACAGGGTTTATCACACTCTCGGTCCCCAAATGGCACACCCAAGCGCATTAGAAAAGGGCGTGGCTTCACTGAACGTTATGCATATGCACGTAAGTATCGCACCCCATCTCCCAAACGAACCCCTTGGAGGTCCTACCATTATGGAGGAAGAAATATCGATGGGAGGAACCGTGATAGGTAAGCTCAACGTCACAAATTAAATTTAAAGGTCTTCCATCATCTGAATATAATTTAGTTTCACGTCCCCTTCCCCAACCCCTCTTTTTTTCTGAAGGCTGTCAAGCTACAGAAGTTACTCCGAGCGCTCACCACCAAGACGTAATAGAAGTCCACCAAGAGGCAGGAGCCCCTCGAGGTTCACTCTCCCTCTCCCTACATCTCTCTCAAAACTCATAAAATGTCATTTATGAAATTTGGCAGGCTGTCTTTCACGATCTCTCTCTCTCTCTCTCTCTCTCTCTCTCTCTTTTATGGGTACCTATGGTTTCTATTTTAAAAATAAAACGACCTGTAAAATCTTGCAAACTCTTTATTCTCTCACCAGTAAACTGCTATTTTGGCAAGGAGGAGGAAGCTCAAATGAAACTCATGGCACCAGAAAATATTTTAAATGTTAGCCACTAGTAGATCCATATGTTCTAGCTCATAGTGTTCTTACTTTTATTTCCTGTACAAGTTACCAAACTTTGGCAAGCTACGGATCAACTCATCCAGTTTTACTAGCATAGTATATTATGGAAAAAGCTGATGTATGAGTATGATGCCAGCGGGCCAGGCAGCTCCGTTCCATGCTGTATTCATGTCTTAGGTTCTTGGTGTTTATGTTACTTTGTGAGGCACTACATGCATGATGATATAAAGTGATCTATTCTTCATAGGTACGGAAGGCGGAGAAGCAGAAGCAGAAGTAGAAGCAGAAGTGTTTCTAACAGCCCAGGCGGTTATCGTGGCCGCTACAGGGATCGGAGTGGGAGACAGAGTCCAAGACGCAGTCCAACTCCGAGAGATAAGCGACCAGCCATAAGTGAGGGTTTGAAATCTCGTTTAGGTCCCCGAGCTGATGACCAATCTTTTCCTAACAAAGGAAGACCGAGATCTAGGTCCAGTTCGAGGTCTCAGAGCCGTGGGTCCTCTCTTTCTAGATCTCCTGATTCTGTACCACCAAAACGTCAAGGCAGAGCAGCTAGCAGGTCCCGATCAAGCTCACCATCTGGACAGCAGGGTTTAGTTGCCTATGGGGATGCCAGTCCTGATTCTGGAATAAATTAGCCGTTGGAGGCCTTTTGGTCGCTGAGAGGGCGTGCGGCGTGCGCCAATCTTTACCATGCTCAGACTACGGTGGTGAGCATGTTGAGTCGATTGGCACGTATATCCAAACATTTCTGCAGATGTGTCATGCTTTCAGGGAAAGTTGGAGGGAGTTGATGATCCTCATTTGGCTCCTATCCGGGCCCATTTGAACGTTCTTATCTTTTTTTCTGGGTCTCCATGTGAACATATGGTTTCAGCAATTTTATTTTATTTTTGTTTATCAAGAACGATATTGTAGTAAAAAAAAGCCGTAGCTGACTATCATAAGATTCCTCTATCACCCACAAGGGATTCAAATCTATTTTTTTCCTAGAATAAGAAAACAATCTCACGATTCATTTTGTGTCACGAGTATTATTTATTCGTGTGTTCCAAGGGAGAAACTGGGGGTCTGGAGCAGGTGTGGAGCCAGGACATTAGGTTAAGGTCAAATTAGAGAAAAATCTCTATGAAGGGTCTAAAGTTCAAATTGAAGAGCAGTGCACGAAAGAAAATTCGTTCAGCTTCGAAGAAAGGGATGCAGCCTGATAAATTGCCTTAACGATTTGTGAAACATCCCAATGACTTCTCTCTTAAGCACGGTGGCTATCGTCCTGTTTTGTTAATGTAAACTCCACATGCGAGCAGTCTTACCATGGCCTTTTAAAATCAGCATCAATGCTTGTTAAAGAGAACTGGAGGGGATGAGGAATTAAACTTCACGAACAATTTTCTGCAAAGTAAATAAACAACTATCTTAAGTTTATTACACTGCTAAAGTTTGGGTATAACAGCGTGCCTATGACTTAGGTGGCTTAAGGTTATTTGAGAAACTCGAGGCCGCACACCAGGATTGTGAGGGGCAGAAATGAAGAAAACAGAGAGAGAGAAGGAAAAAGCATGTCAACACAGCAATTACGAGCAGCTCGACCCCCTCCCTTAGATTGGTCTACCTTTGGGTACAATTTGATCTTTGAGCCACATATAGATGGGAACCAACACATAGTACGTTGCTGCCATGGCACCCAAAATGAAGCGCATAAGGAACACGAATGGCTTTACAGGCTCTGTCACATCCTCTGCCTTCGGACCAAGCTGTGGTAAGAGAAAAGGAAATATTCCAAGGGTGAAAAATAAGAACCGTGAGGAAGCTTGCAATCACAGAAGAATTTTACTTCAAGTATACCAAAAATCTAGCATCTGCATGCATGTAAAACATAGAGCAAAAGTAGAGGAAAGCATATTTATAAATGGATTTCGAATCCCAATTGCTCCAAGAGAATAAGTTTAATGGCCACATATAAAAATCGTAAGTCAGACAACCTTGCATTCGAACTACTTTCCAGTCAGTTGAAGGAATCTGATTACGCCACCAGTCAAAACCAAAGGTCACGACACCCAGAAACAGGATCAGAACTGTGATAATGGTGCAATTCTCTGATGATCATGCAGGTGGAGGTTATAATCTCAATGGTGTAAAGATGATGGAATTACGCCTGAACACAAATGTTCCATGTTATATCATATTCTTTCTCAGCAGGGAACCTGCTAATCAGGTTCTAGCTTTCAGTTTCAGTCAACTTTCTACCAAAACCTAAAAAAGTTGTTAAATGCTCAACAAACTTTCTTCTTTCTTAGTTGGACATGAAATTATTCAGAAATACAAGCTCAGCTCCTTTCAGCCAGGATCAGCACAAATAGATCCAAGCCACAGGATTTCATTTTGTGGAATATGGATTGATGACTAGCTTCAGGAGTTCTTAACAATAAAAATTACAGGCGGTTCTATGTTGTCAAATTTCCATCCAACCCCGCGACCCAAACAGTGAATTACTCCCAGCAATGAAAAGACTCTGATGATAGAGCAATAACTAGATCCACTTCCATCTCAGATATCAAAATGCTCCTTTGTTGAATCTCCAAGAGAATACAGTGAATTCATAACTCATGGAAGTTTATATTTCATACTGACCCAAACGTTAGCTCCAATTTTAAGTTAGTAATGATTTAAAAATCAAAACATTTGATGGCAATGACCAATGACATTGCAGACAATATGGGTTTTTGTGAGTGCAATCCTCAATATTTTACAGAGAGCAACTGAGCAAAGGATCAATAGAGCAACAAACATATATTTTCTAGAAAGAGATGTTCCTAAGCAGACATGATAGAATAAACCTACACAAGTGTGCACGCGCGGAGAACGAGCGGGTAGGCCAGTGGCCTGGTGCACATTAATATTAGCTCCATCCAAATGACATGCAAAACTAGAATAACAGTGGGTAATTAAAGCAACCAAATGCAGGCTTAATTATCAAGTAATGGATAAGTCTAGAATAATTACCTGCAAAGGAGAATCTCCAGATGCAGGTTTAACACCGGTTACAGAACATCCCATGATCAGCCCATGCCTACGAACACCACGATACCATTTTGGGCCAATCCTCTTCAGTTGAACATCCTTAAATCCAGCCTTCTGGAACCATTCGATGTACTCTTCCTCCTTTGGGAAGAGCATCCAAGCATCAGCAAAGAAGCGAGACAACCAGAATGTTGGGTACACTGGACCAATTAAGCAGGCTTTGCCCCCTAGTTTCAAAACCCTGTATGCTTCCTTGATGCCACGTTGTGGATCAGGCCAGTACTCAATACTGAGAAGGTGAAGATATGTTATTCCCATAAGAAACCATGAAGAGAAATTACCTCACCCAAATCTCAATAATAATGCATCAATAATTTATTTTTCTTGAAAATTTACAATTTTCCTACTCTTAAAACCACATAATGACTCCAAAATTAATGTTATGCACATTCCTAGGAGCTTACCCAAAAGCCTCTATCACATCAATTAACATACTAGATTCATCAGAAACCAGATAGAGGCCATCTCTTGGTAAAATCAAGAAAGACTCGCAATACGAACGTTATAACATAGGAGAAGCCACTCCATGCAATAATATCGAAGGCAAGGACTCTCTCCAAATTCTCGCTCTTTTTGGCAGGAAGCCACTTTGATGAGACTAAAATCTTCCAAGTTCTAATGCCTTGTGGAAAGTAGGTACAAAATTACAGGAAAGCATATTCACAAAAATAATTCAACGCATATTTGACCAGGAGAATCATTCTAGATAGTGCTTGAAAGGATAAAAAGCTCAAAAGTAATAAATAAAAAGGTATGCAGAAAAGTCCCATTGTAGTCCAGCATAAATGACTGTTTCTCCAGCCACCAAAACATAAAACAACCAGAAATCAACACAATAAAGTACAGTATCAAATAGCAAAAACAAGAATTCAGTTCAAACAAAAGGCAAGGTATGTAATTCAGAAATATACCTCCCAGCAGACACATATCTATCCGCATAATCAGTACGAAATGGTAGATCCTCAGCATCGCCCTCAATAATCTTACAATCCTTCAAAGGCTCTTTCTGCTTTGCCTTTGCAAGTTGGTGTGGAGATTGATCAAGGATGGTAACATTTTTGGCATCCACGTGCTTAACTATACCCAAAGTGGTGAAACCAGTGCCGCCACCAACATCCACCACCAACATATTCCTGTCACTGAGATCTGCAGGCTCAAGTGCCTCGTCTCTCATGTCCTCGGTCCAGTGCCCAGGATTTATCACATGGTCGTACACAATCGAGAGAAACCTATAGAACCAAAAGGCCTCTTTCTTGTGTTGGATAAATCTGGGCTGGGAAGCTGGCCTAGAGGCTGATAAACTGCACATGGGTGTCAAAGTTCTTGTCTTTGAAATTCTAGTACTAGCGACCACATTCACTTTAGAAAAGTGCCTCCCTTGCAAATCAGACCCCCAGAAGCCTAGCCCTTTAGGGGTTATGCCTCTAATCAGAGTGAGGTTTTCAGCTCCATTGAGCATTGAGGAGGCCATGACTGGACCAAACAAAGAAAAACCACAAAGGAAAGAAGTAAGATTTGGAGGTTACAGAGAAAACCCACTAGCAGAAGTTTTAATTGGTGGTGGTTTGTTGTTGTTCAGAGCATGATATTGATGTACAATTGTCTAGTGTGTAAGGTTGTGGTTACTCGCTATATCTCTCTGAAATTGAAACAAAACAGATAAAGACAACCGGTTAATTTGGGACCTGAGGAGGCTTGCCGCCAGGGCAGTAGCCAAAATGTAAAGCTGGGTGCAGAGGTGATTGGAACTTGAGGCAGGGATTTATGAGAGTGGAAGTGACTGGTGGTAGACAAGGAACCCAATCCGGTAAGCAAGGCCACTGGTGTTTAGACCGTGGGATACAAACAGAAATGAAGTGACGACAAGTTAAGAACCATATCGATCCCTTTACTATTATGATTTCGTGTTTTGGTCACTTTACATTACGTTTAGCTTGATTGGTCCCTTACTCCCTTCACTACTTTGTCCAGAGAGAGAGACAGAGCAATTCCACTACGAAGTTGGTGATGCATTGGAATGGTGAATATGCATCTGCAATGCAATTTAGATATATGAAGGATGCTTTTCCTTTCAAGATGAAGGTGGAGATGAAATAAAAATATTTGATGAATTTGGTATTAAAACATATAAAATATCCTATGATTTATTAAACTTTAATATCCATATATAAAATATAAACTTTGATCTAAAGCCCGCTTCTTACAGGATGGAAAATCATCTCTGGAAGCCATGGAGTTGGATATAATGATTAGGATGAGCTAGCAATTATCTGTTTGTTCGGACAGAAGTAAATTTA
>Ga0325411_1005339_pt1 | contig 14256 bp, 6 predicted proteins | sample PopdelMetagenome_13_FD_206181 | JGI IMG/M metagenome (GOLD analysis project Ga0325411, IMG submission 206181) | Populus deltoides microbial communities from Bellville, Georgia, United States - Xylem-PdIQD-R4 | ecosystem: Host-associated > Plants > Phyllosphere > Stem > Wood/Secondary xylem... | reverse complement strand
ATGATCAATTCTAAACCTGGATTCTTTAATCAGCAATTCAATCTGTGGAAAGTAGAACTTCCTAAATTTAGGATCCCCGAATTTAAGTTCTCTTCCGAGTTTGAGGCCAAAGAAACTATGAAAGGAACGAGACTTGATCTACTATTCAAACCCGGGGGCTCTCGAAAATGGTGGATTCTCCTGACAGTAGAAACTTTTTCTTTCTAAAGTATATCAGAAGGCATACACTGAAGCTGCTGCTGCCGCGGTTGACATAATTAAATAACAATGTCCTAGGTATCCTATTACAAGTTTTGTGGCTGACCCTCCTTTCATGTTCATGATAAGGGAAGAAGCTGCTAGAACTGTGTTCTTCACTGGAGCGGTGCTCAACCCACTATCCATGTCTTGAAACATAATCTGATGAACACGGTTTTCATTTTACAATTAAGAAATAAAATTTATGTGTTTGCTTGTATGATGCTGCCAATGTCTACTTGATTTCACCTTCTTATATAGTGTAATATGCCATAACAATGGTTAAAGTGGTTATCAATAAGAGTTCTCCACTAAAACTTATGGGTCTATCACATTTATTAGGTAAGGCAGTTGTACAAGCACAAATACTCTGCTTCCCCTTCCCTGCCATGCCTTGGTTGGTCATTCATAAGTCGAAATCGTAGTTTCTGTAAAATTTCTTTCAGCTCTGCGGATTGGTTTTATTTTTACACTTGGAATACTATATGCAATCATCCAAAACTACATACCTGTGTAGTAGTCTCAAGAAGTTAATACTGGGACCTCTAGTTTGTGGCACAGGACATTTGTCGTCTGCCATTCTTGCATGTGCAGGTTTGTTTTCGAGGTTAGATTTGATTGAAAGAATGGTAATCGACTCAATCATGCCTCAGTACGGAACTGATTGATTGAACTCTCAAATATTAGTTTCTCAGTCTTGGCCAGTCTGGACAGTGAAGATGTGATAGGAAATGCAGTTTTCCAGGTTGCCGTTATCCTTTTTTGGTTCTATAGTCCAACTTCCACGCACCGAGACCAAGTCCATCTCTCCAGATTGATTATAGCAGGCCACCTTCTCGGGCTTCCAAGTTCAAATCCAATTACTTGTTCTCTTTCCTATTTAGTTTTGTTATCTTAGGGTTTTTCGGGTTCTCTGTATGTATATAAGAGCATCCATATTCTGCTTCTTCCTGCAGCGGTACCCTGTATAACAAACTTCACCAAGTTAAACATAAGAAACATGATTAAGGAGCTGCAATGGGATCTCCAGGGAGAAACACCAGTACCAGTATCAACACAGACTTCAGTCTGTTAATGACAAACAAAGTCCTGCTAGAACAGATTGAAAAAGGTTCCAACTTTGTGTCCTCAACATTGTCACTCCGCGTGATGATGAGCCAAAACCAACAAAATGAGGTCAATAAAAAAAGAGATGGGCATACATCTGGCACGTTTGTTTCTAGTTTTCTCTGGAAATACAAAAAAAAAAAAAAACGTTGGCTAGTTAATAAAGTATTTTCAATATTGAAAGTTAAAGATATAGGTTAACTGCTGCATAGAAACTTTACCTTCCCAACAAGGTTGTAATCTGGGATGAAAACTGATTGACTTCCCCGACACTTTCTGATCCGAGAAAAGAAAGAAGATGCTCTAGAGTCTTCCTTGCTGATCGAACAAAAGCCTATATATAGGCCTTTTTCTTTATTAATAATATTTTTGCTTTTTCACCATTCAAATTACTTTTTCTCTTTTGTTTTTCAACGTAGTAGCAGCGAGGAGAATAATTTAGAGTCTTCTATACGCATGTCGATCTGGTTGTGCTGTGCCTGCCTTGTACATGATAATCTTTACGTATTTATACACCCTCGGGTCACTTGGACCACATGGATTTTCTTGGCAAAGAGTAGGTGACAGGCCTGCTTGCTATATACTGTAAAAGAAATCATGAAAGATATTTGCTTTATTATAAAGATTATGCAGCTTACTAATAAAATGAATTGTTTACGTGGTAATAACTTGCGACTGCACAACTACCTAATATTATGTGATGATTTATGAAACAAGGTAGTCATAGACACCACATTAATGACTTCTAAGATGAGGGACTTAGGCAGTATTAGGTGATGTTATATTAACATTTTAATGGATTGTGGCATGAACATTGATTAGTGAGCTAACTTTTTCTTTTTTTAGCTTCGTATTTAACCCAAGAATCTCCATTCAATTGGGTTTTTGGCCTAATAAGTCACCTGACAAGTTGCTTGGTTACCCATATAGGCAACTTTTCAGTGGACTAGACCCCAAATAGTTGTTTGATCAAGTGGTTTTGACTAAACAAATGTTGTTTGACCTTGGCTATCAAATCATGACCCAAACAGCCTTGGTCAAATAGAGTTGTCCGGCCTTAGCAATTGGCTGCCCAATAGCTATTTGTTTGACTAGATGATCGGATAACAACTCTAATATTTCATTTTTTTTTCTTTTTTTTTTTTGCTATAACTTTTGCCCTCTTTAGTCTTTGAAACTACATGTAATTTTAAACACTTAATTTTTCCTCATCAAGCTTGAAGAGCACTGGTAATTTTATTTCTCAAGTTGCTTTATATATATATATATATATATATATATATATATATATAAGAAGTTGTCTAAAGTGTATTCAAACATAGAGTATGATACGATGAGGTTACTCATACCCAAATGAAAAATTATAGAGAATGTTTACATTTGACTTTATGGTTACTCAAAAAGTTTATAAGCTTAGAGGTGCAATGGCCACTGCTAATTTTGATATTAGAGTTGAATGGAGACTGTACCCAAGCAGAGAAACCTTTTAGAACATTTTATGCGTGAGCGAAAGATATGTTATGTCAAATGTTATATATGCAACACTAATGGAGGTTCTCTTAGGTTGTCCCTTAGTGTCTGCACTATATTGGGATTAAGTGTAGTACCGAGCCTAGAGAGAGAGTTATAAACATTTTATACTAGGTAGAAAAGGAGAATTCATGGAGAAATTGTCATAATGAATATTCAGGGAGATCTTTATATGGAGAGAAGAAGATTTCAAATAAAGTTATGGAGATTATTCATGAAGATCAATTTTTTTATAGAAAATCTCTAAAAATCAAGTCAGGTCATCCTATATCCAAATAGAGATCATATTGTGTGAGAGTGGATATTGTCTAGAATAGGATGTTATTAACCGAATAAGTGGTTTATGCTCTAACCGAAAATCATTTGGAGACTTCGTATAGAGACATGAAGATGAGTAATATTTATAAAGAAAATCATATGGACATTAATTAGAGAGACAATATTTTTTTAATTAAAAAAACTCAAAAAGATTCCTTACATAAATGGAGGTACAATTTCAGAAAATTATCTAATCCTAGGCAATGTATTATATGATGTATTGACCTGCTTTCTTTTTGTTCAAGTTATTTCCTTCCTTATAAACTATTGAAGGTAATCTTGACAATTATATTTTCTATCTTCTTTTGTAGAGCATAACAATCCTCGGTATCATAATTGTTGTCATAATAAAAGAGATAAAATTTATTGGGGTTCCATGTGTTTGTGTCACTTTTAATTGAAAGGGGTATTGTACAAATTCTCTTTTCTTAATAGAAGCTAATACCTTAGTGCTTGTGGTATTCAAAGATGTGGTCATGACCTAAGAAATTACAAAACGATGATGAATGCACCCTTTTGGGTTGTTTTTAAATGCCTTAAAGTTACTAAGAGATTAATGATGTTTAGGAGATTCTTTTCTCTATTACTAGAACTGGGAGTGCCCTCTCAAGAATGGGGTTAGGCTCTAGGCTATGGTGCCATGTCCGAGCAAATCCATAAAATATTATTAGAAGGATTTTGCACATAGCATTGCTATCTTATGTTACAAGCTTCAGTCTTCCTCATATATTCTGTATGTGTTCTCTTTGAATTTACAAGTCCTTTATAGTTGTCTAAGTTCACCTTCGAGAACACTTAATCCTTAAAGAGATGGGTGTGCAACACCTAATTGTTCTCTCATTTGGTACGGATGATATTCACTTATAAAAGCTCGTATCATTACTAATCTCATCTCATGTTGAGGTATTTTTTTTTATGAGGAGTTCACGAATGAGATTTCGATGGCAGTAGCCACTCTTGTGTCTAGGACTTATTGATGCTATACTTTTAGATGTTTGGAATTCATGTCTAAAACATCCAATCTAAGAATGCTCTTTTTGGTAGGAATGTATCCTACATAGTGTTAGAATGTGAGTATTCTCGTGTCTACTTTCTTGCATGTTGTTCTACCTTATTGTTTTCAAGAAAATAAAGTTGTCTGTGTGCACTCAATTGTGTATGCAATAAAGCTAGTTGTTATGTCATCCGTTGAGGGAGTAACAAAGTTCAAAATTGTTTTTGTGTAGCTAGAACTATTTTAGTATGCACTTTCATTTAATGATTGATTATCTCAAACCTGAAAGAGCTAATGTACTTGTGATAGGGAGGCTAGTTACTATCTCATGTCTTTGCATTTCAAAGTCAATAGTCATGGAAAAACAAGGAAATAAGAGGAATTAAACTAGATTTTATTCAAATTATTATAAATGATGATATTGATGAAGTTGTGAAAACTTCAGATGGATTTTTGCTTTCCGTAATTACTTAATGAGCTATTGTGTCTAGGCTTGGGCCATTTTATATCTCCTGCAAAGTAAGTCTTCTATGTAGATAGGGAACCCTTTGATGCTTAGGCTAGTAAATGAGAGAGGAGAGTAGTGTATGTGAGGAGAATAATGAATGATGCAAGAAAGTAAGTTTAGAAGAGTTTTCAATACACGTGTTGATTTGGTTGAGTCATGCCTCATACTCCTTGGGTATTTATAAACCATCGGGTCACTTAGATCACATGGATTTACCTAGTAAGGAGTAGGTGGTAGGCCTACTTACTATATACTCGAGAAGGAATCATGGAAGACATTTTATTTATCACAATGATTACACAACTCACCAATGAAATGAAATGATTACATGGTGATAATGTGCTTTTGCATAACTAACTAATAATACATGATGACTTATGAAACAAGGTAGTTTATAGGTGATGCATTGATGACTTCTAAGATGAGTGATTTATATGATTTTAGGTGGCGTTGTATTGACATTTTAAAGGGTTGTGGCGTGAAGTCATGAACATTGGTTATAATGCTAACTTTTTCTTTTTTTTATAGGCGGGGTGTTTAATCCAAGAATCTTCGTCATGGCCTGATAAGTTGCTCGATAAGTTGTTCGATTGCCTTGTTGAGTCGTTATTCGATGAACTAGGCCCTAAAAATATTTGATTAGGTAGTTTTGACCGGATAAGAGCTACTCGTTCTTGGCTAATTAGGTCTTGGCCCAACAGCTTTGACCGAATAGATGTTGTTCGACCTTGGTTATCGAGTCGTGGCTTTGAACAAACATGTTTAATTTTTTTTAACTCTATTTAATTATAATTAGAATTTATATTTAAACTAACGTATTAGGAACCTAATGATTCACACACATTAAGAACCATTAGTCAGAAATTAAACTGAAATGATTAATTAAGTATAACTTGATTAAAATATATTTTAGAAATTAAAGACTAGAATATAATTAATATAGGGATTATATTTTTAGAGCTATAAAAATCAAGTAAGGACTTGACTGATTAAATTTCTAAAATTATCCTTAAATAATATAAGGATATTATTTAAGGGTAAATATATAATTTTGTCATTTATAAGGTTTTTAGGATTTCCAATAAATATAAAACTAAGCCTATTATTTTATAAGTGAAAAAGAGGAGTGGTTGTCTGTTAGACAGAAAAACTATGTAAACACAAAATTAGAGTTGACTTTCTAGGTATATCAATCTCTCTCTCCTAAATATAGATTTAAGAGATTTCTCACGAGTATTTCGTATAAATTACCGTTGGAGGCTAGATAATTAGACGGCTTATGGCTTCGACAACCTAACCTTTAAAGAATTATTCAAAGTTGAAGAAAATTAAATCTTCAGGTAATAAATCTCTAAACAACTCTAGATCTATCTAACAGGATCTTAGATACTTCTAAATAATTTTGTTTTATAATTTTCACTGCGTATATGATATTTAAGAACCTAACATCATGTTCCTTTCATAATAAGGAAAGAAATGGGGTTGGCGACATCTTTATGGGTTTTTTTTTTTATGGTTACCAAGTTTTCAAACTTCCCTACTAAAATGGTCAAGACTGCAGTTAATTATCTATGTGCTGTTATCTTCTTGATTTTAGAGATGTCTTGCATAATCTATACAAATATTCAAATCCAATCCTGAATTCTGCATTTCAAGTTGCGTCATGACAAAATTCAAGATTTCAGTTCTCATCCAAGTTTGAAGCCTCGAATGCAAAGAGAATCGGGGTTGGCGCTGCCTTTCAGTCATACTTACTTGATTCCATAAATAACATTATAAGTGCTACACTCAAAACCCAAGATTATCTCAACATCAATAAAATACCTAATTATCAAACACAACATAAATAGTCATTAATCAAAACTCAAAATTTATCAATTCATTAATGAAACTCATAAAACTAAGAGACAATGCAGTTGTTATACCTTGATTATTATTTTTTATTTCTAGGTGATGGGGAGGTTGTCTAGGCCAGCAATGAGGCTAATCAAGCCGGCGATTTACAATAAAAAAATAGTAGAAAGACTCGTGAAAACAGGAGAAAGATGATTCTGGTGTTTTGGTGGAGGATTGGAGGTTGTTTCAGGCAATTTAAGGCTAGTTAAGGCGAGGGTTTTGCAATTTTTTGGATTTTTTTTCTTTGCAGGAGTAGAGACCGTGGAGAACATATGGGGGATTATATACCCAATATAATCGTTATTCTGAATTATAGTTGTGTTTTATGATTGCTATTCAGAATCATGGTTATATTAAACTCGTGATTCTGAATCGTGATTTATAATAAAACAATAATTCAAAATAGTGGTTGTATTTTAAAAATATTATTCTGAAAAGTGGTTTTGTTAAATTATGTTATTTTCACAAAACTTTTACAATTGTGTCATTCATCTAAAACTTTCTTATAATTGTGTCAGTTTATAAAAAAAATAAAGAATTATATCAAGTCATGTTTGGTGCAATGTTTCAAGACAAAAGTGGTTTATGGTTCATGGTTATAAAATCTAAACTGGCTTGGCAGGATGATTTGAGATCTAGATCGATCCGAGTTGATGGAAAAAGAAATTGACCTAATTAAAAACTCAGGTTGACCTGTAATTTGGTTAATCCGTAGACTTTTAAAAAAAATTATCAAAATAATATTGTTTTGATGTTTTTTTTGTAATAGATTAATAACTTGGGTTACCTCTCCCGACTCAAGACTCGGGCCTTTACCTATGTCAAAGTTAATAACGTTGTTATGGTTATTTTAAGTCCTTATAATTATATTACCTTCAAGTTATAAATTATTAAATAATTTTATTTATTGTATTGCAATAACTTATCTTATCAAGTAATTTAACTAATTAAATTATAATAATGCTAGATACTAATATTATTTCATAATTACAATTCAAAAAATATGTTGGTACTTCAAAAATAACATAAATACTCTTTATGTAACCATGGCAAATCCTTCAAGATGCCTAAGGATTTTGGGTCGTTAACAAAACACACTTACATGAAACCATATATATATTGTGTGTGTGTTTTAAATATCAAGTAAAAGAAATTTATTAAGTTGATTTGATACTTTGGACATAACAATGGAGGGCCAAGAACACATTCCTACGGGAGATTTCATTGCTAGCTTCTGCTTCAATATTCCATATTTTTTTCTGAAAGAAGCTGAGAAGGCATCAAATTTTGTGTTATCACCTTCTTCGTTTCATTGGATGTTGAGCCTGATTGTTGTAGGCTCAAGGGGGTCTCCTCTGGACTATCTGCTTTCATTTCTAAGACTGAGAAAAGCATCGATGAGCTGAACTCTGTGGCTTCGCAGGCTGTCACTTATGTACTATCGCCATCAAACCGGAGAGAGGACCAAACCAGATGTCCAATTGTCATTCGTCAATGGTGCTTGGGTGGATCTACGTTTTCGTTTGAAGCCTTCCTTTCAGAAGGTGGTGAGATGTACTGACTGTGCCACAGCCCAAGAGGTTAGCTTTGTAAATTAGGTAACGTGACGATCATTTTGATGCTTCTTTATGCTGTTCAAGTATTGATTGTGGTATTTCTTTGATTTCATGAAGCAGTTCAAGTATTGATTGCGGTATTTCTTTGATTTCATGAAACCATTGATTAATTAGTATAATGTTTGGTTTTTAAATATCATACACATAATGAAAATTATAAAATAAAATTATTTGAAAGTTTTTATGATTCTGTTAAATATATCTATAATTGTTTAGGGATTTATTATTTTAATATCTGATTTTTTTTTATTTTGAATAATTTCTTAAAAGTTGGGTTATTGCAAATCACAAGTCGTCTAATTGTCCGATCTTCAATGTAATCCACATGAACCACTTATGAGAAAGCTTTTAAATCCCTATTTAAGAGAGAGATTGCAATGCCTAGAATACTACCTTTAATATTATGTTTACGTAGTTTTTCTGTCTGACAGACAACCTCCCTCAATAAAAGGCATAACGTATTATTTATAGAATAATCTAAAAAACTCTATAAATTAGCAACATATTAATTTGTTCACTGAATAATATTCATATATTAATTCAGGATAATTTTAGAAATTAACTCAATTAAGTCCTTACTTGATTTTTCTAGATCTAGAAATATAATCCATATATTAATTATATTCTAGTCCTTAATTATTAAAATATATTTTAATCAAGTCATACTTAAATTAAATCATTGCAATTTAATTTATGACTAATGGTTCTTAATATATGTGACTAATTAGGTTCCTAACATATTGGCTCAAATATAAATTTCAATTTTAATTAAATAAATTAAACAACTAAAAAAGTTGAAGGGGGACGAAATTAAAAAAAAATCTAATTTCATTAATTATTTTAAATAAAATAAATTGTAATAAAAAATAATGGGGACTAGGTATAATAGAAAAAAAAGATAACAATAAAATAATAAGGACCAGAGTTGATATAAAAATTAAATTAAATTTTAAGAGATAAAATTGAAAAGGAATAAATGAAAAATAGATTCAAAAAAATAATATAGTAATCAAAATATTGAGGATCAAATTTAATATAATCAACAAAAAAAATAATATTTTTTTATTTTTTAGAATTTCTGGGAAGTGTGTTATATCTAAAATAAAAAAAATATATTTTTTAGAAATTAAGTTAAATTTCTCTTTTACTAAAAAAATATTTTTTATTAACTAAATTTTTTTTAATTCTAAATAAATATGAGAAAGTTTAGGAAATAAATTTTAGAAAACCAAGAAACAAAGCCCAAATGACTTGGATGAAAGCTATTTCTTGACAAGAGATTGTGGATTAATTATTAACTAATTACATGATCCGCGTGATGCCGCGGGTTAATTTTTTTTTGCATAAAAAATATCAAAAAAAAATTAAAATTTAAAAGTGTTAAGTCTTTCTGCAAAGTTATACCTAAAAGTCTTGGGTTTGGCTGCAACGCCTGACTTAAAAGTAATATTTATAATATTAATAATAACATTAAACTTGTATAACCTAAGTTTAAGTGGATATGGCTGCAATACCAGACCCAATAGCCTTGGATATGGGCCTGGCTGCAAGGTTGTGTCATGAAAGTGTGATAATTAAATAGATTAATTAAAAAGAAAAAAACAAAGAAAAAAAATTAACAGAAAGAAAAAAACTAATAAAGAAAAAGAAAAAAAATCAGAATTAATTGGGTTAACCCTTCAAAGTAGGTTAACTTGTCAAGTCTTGGATTCGTGTCATGAAAGTTTGATAACTAAATAGAAAAAAAATTAACGAGTTACTTAGAATTAATTGAGCTAACCCGTCAAACCCGGAATCCGTGTCATGGAAGTTTGATAACTAAATAGAAAAAAATTGAACATTAACAAACTAAATTAAACAAAAAAAATTAATTAAAATGGAAAAAAACCAAGACAAACAAAGACATCAGCCTTTTCACCGTGGATTGCACTGTGCAATCCATAGTCAAAAGTATAAAAACGACAAAAAAGCAAAAAGAAAAAAAAAATCTAATTAGCCAAACCTAAGATAACTAAATAGAAAAAAGGCATCAACCAAAAACTAAATAGAAAAAAATTTCATATTAATGAAATAAATTAAATAAAAAAATATTAATTCAAAATAAAAAATAACATAAAAAAACTTATGAGAAGAAAAAAACTAATGAAGAAAAAGAAAAAAATCTAAATTAACCGGGTTAACCCGTCAAATCTAAGATTCATGTCATAAAAGTTTAATAACTAAATAGAAAAACATTTAAATTAAAAAAAATAATTAAAAATAATAATTAAAAAAAAGCATTAGCCTTTTCACCGTGTACTGCACGGTGCAATCCACAGTGAAAGGCATAAAAAGAAAAAAAAAGCAAAAAAAAACTAAAGGCATCAGCCTTTTCACTGTGGACTGCATATAATATTAAAAGATGAAATTGAAAGAAAAAAACTAATGAGAAAAAAGAAAAACAAATCTAAATCAACTAGGTTAACTCGCCAAATCAGGTTAACCCGTCAAAACCTGGGATTCATGTTATGAAAGTGTGATAACTAAATAGAAAAAAAGATTTAATATTAATGAACTAAATTAAAAAAAATAATTAAAAAGGAAAAAACAAAGAGAAAAAAAAAACTATAGGAAAAAAAAACTAATGAAGAAAGAGAAAAAAAATCTGAATCAACAGGGTTAAATTATCAAACCTGAAATCCGTGTCATGAAAGCCTGATAATTAAACAGAAAAAATTTAATATTAAGAAACTATAGATAAAAAATAAACTAAAAGCATAAGTTTTTTCACTGTAGACTATACTGTGCAATCCATAGTAAAAAGCTTAAAAAGGAAAAAAAAAGGAAAAAAAAAACAAAAGCATATGCCACGAGTTAATTTTTTTTTTCTTGCATAAAAAATATCAAAAAAATAATAAGATTTAGGAGTGTTAGGTCTTTCTGCAAAGATATACCCAAAAGCCTTGAGTCTAGCTGTAACGCTTGACCTAAGAATAATATTTATAATATTAATAATAATATTAAACTTACATGACTTAAGTTTAAGTGAGTCTGGCTGCAACACCGGATCCAAGAGCATTGGATGTGAGTCTGGCTATAAGATCGTGTCATAAAAGTGTGATAATTAAGTAGATTAATTAAAAAGAAAAAACAAAGAAAAAAAACCAATTGGAAGAAAAAAAACTAATGAAGAAGAAGAAAACAAATTTGAATTAACTGGGTTAATCCTTCAAACCAGGTTAACCTATCAAACCTGAGATTCGCGTCATGAAAGTTTGATAACTAAATAGAAAAAAAAATTGATGGGTTTACCCAGAATTAACTGGGTTTACCCGTCAAGCCCGAGATACGTGTCATGAAAGTCTGATAATTAAATAGAAAGAAATTTAACATTAACAAACTAAACTAAACAAAAAATTCTGGGTTAATTCGTCAATCCAGGTTAACTCATCAAATCCGGGATTCGTGTCATGAAAGTCTGATAACTAAATAAAATTTTTTTAACATTAACAAACTAAATTAAACAAAAAAAATTCATTAAAAGAAAAAAATTAAAAACAAAAAAAAAAGTTCAGCATTTCATTTACTTTTTAGTATATGTTATAATATAATGATAATTGTAATATAATAATACTTGTAATAATATAATATATTAATAATGGAGAAAGCTACAGTATTTTCCCAAGCCTTTTAGTGTATGTTACTAGATGTCATGCCAGCATGATGCCGCGGGCTTGTGGCATGTTTGTGCGTTGTCGTGGATTTATGAAAAAAATAAAAAAAAATTATATGGAGAAAAACTGTTGCAATCCACAATGTTTTCAAGGAAAAAGTTACAAAGTCAAATTCTTAACCATATTAATATTTAAAAAATAAAATAAACAAAGAAAATTCTGGAAAAAATCATAACAAAAAAAATAAAATGAAAAAAAACCATATAGGGAAACACTGTAGCAATCTATAGTATTTCATTACGAAATTTACAGTTGTAATTCTCAATCAGCTTAATATTAAAAATAATAAAATCGATAAGGACAATTTTGAATAACATCATAAGAAAACAAAATCATGTGGGGAACACTGTAGCAATTCACATTGTTTTAAAGAAAAAAACTACAAAGCTAAATTCTCAACCAGCTCAATATGAAAAAAAAAAAATCGACAAAGATAATTCTAGAAAACAAACAAAAAATCATAAAAAAATGAAAAAAAAACCATGCAGGGAAACACTGTAGCAATCCACAATATTTTAAAGAAAAAAAACTACAAAGCTAAATTATCAATCAGCTTCACATTAAAAAAAAATAAAATCAACAAAAATAATTCTGAAAAAAACACAAAAAATTAAAAAAAAAAGAAGAAGACAATTTTGGGAAAAAAAAAAGCAAAAGCAAAATGAAAAAAATAGAAAAAAAAACATATGGGAAAAGTTAAAGCTGAATTCTCAACCAGCTTAATATTAAAAAAAATTGACAAAGATAATTTTGAAAAAAAACATGTGGAAAAACACTGTAACAAAACAAAAACCTCATGGGAAAATATTATAACAATCCACAGTGTTTTAAAGAAAAAAATTACGAAACAAAATCGACAAATACCATTTTTAAAAAAAAGAAGAAGAAGATTAAAAAAAAATTAAAAAAAAAAGCCTTGTAATGAAACATTGTAGTAATCTATAATTTTTTAAAGAAAAAAACTACATAACTAAATTTTCAATTAGTTTTATATTAAAAAATGGATAAAAATAATTTAAAAAAATATAAAAATAAAAAAAATAACAGGACAATCTTAGAAAAAAAAACATGTAAAGTTCAAAAACAAAAAACAAAAAAAATATAAAAAAACAAAAAAAAACTATATTACTTTCACCATACATTTTAAAGTAGGGTTAATAATGTTTTAGCTAGGTTTTCCTCTTCCATAAACAGAGATAAATTTCTAAGGCCATGTTTGTTTCCCGGAATTCACTTTCCGGGAAACCACTTTTCAAACTTTCCTGTGTTTGTTTACCATTAGAAAAGTTGATCAACGGAAAACACTTTCCGGTCAACGGAGAACACTTTCTGGTTAACGAAAAATACTTTCGAGTCAAAGAAAAATTTGGTTTAGTTTCCAGGAAAGTGTTTTCCCTTTGGCTGTGTTTGTTTTTCGGAAAGTGATTTCCGAGAAACCACTTTCCAAACTTTCCTGTGTTTGTTTGCCATTAGAAAAGTTGGTCAACGGAAAATATTTTCTAGTCAAAGGAAAATTTGGCTTGGTTTTCAGGAAAGTGTTTTCCTGGAAAATTTGGGCGGAAAATACTTTTCGGAAGTTGTGAAAAATTTAGAAATATCATTATTTGCTGATTATATTAAATTTAATCATCAAACTTTTGATTGCTATATATAATTTGTTTTGTATATTTATTTTTCAATTCCATCTCTTAAAATTTAATTTTTATATTAATTTTGGTCTTTATTTTTATAATTGCTATTTGCTTTTTCCTTATCATTTTTTTATTGAAATTTTTTATCTATCAAATTTGGTCCTTATTATTTTGATTGTTATTTATTTTATTTGAAATAATTTATGAAATATTAATTATTATTATTTTAATTTATTCACCTTTTATTTTTTTTCAATTTTTTAGATTTGATCTCTATTATTTTGATTATTATTTATTTTATTTGAGATAATTTATGAAATTATATTTTTTTTCAATTTCATTCTCATTCAACTTTTTAATTTGTAAGATTTGTTTTTCATTATTTTAATAAACTTGAGAAAAATAAAACATTAATAAGTTATTTTCCAGCTCATTTTCCATGACATAACCAAACACTGAAAAGTGTTTTCCAACTTATTTTTCATTACACTACAAAACATCGAAAAATACTTTCTTGGAATGCACTTTTCCTGAAATTTATTTTCTAAAAAAAATTACTTTCCAGCAAATAAACGGGTCTAAGTAAACAGTATAGTGACAAAATTGAGAAAACAATTTTTAGGGTTTGGGAGGCCTATGGGCTTAGCCTTACTCTCTCCTGTCCACGTAACAAAGAGAAAATAAAACCCTAACAATAAAAGGCAAG
>Ga0325411_1005337_pt1 | contig 14258 bp, 12 predicted proteins | sample PopdelMetagenome_13_FD_206181 | JGI IMG/M metagenome (GOLD analysis project Ga0325411, IMG submission 206181) | Populus deltoides microbial communities from Bellville, Georgia, United States - Xylem-PdIQD-R4 | ecosystem: Host-associated > Plants > Phyllosphere > Stem > Wood/Secondary xylem... | reverse complement strand
CCGGGTTTAATAACTGTGATCATAGACACATTATTCCTGCAACATTATTGCGTTGAAGTGAATTTTATGGAGAGTACTTGTATTGCATGCAGGAGTTTGGGATGCAGTTGTTACTTGTTTTTTTATTGATACAGCACACAATATTGTTGAATATATTGAAATCATATCAAGGATTTTGAAAGATGGGGGGGTGAGTTCCTTGAAGCTGTTTGAATCACTTTGTACCTTTTCCTTTATTCTTCACCATGGAATTAGCTCACTCAGTTTGGCGATGACAGGTTTGGATAAATCTGGGACCACTACTATATCATTTTGCTGATGTGTACGGACAAGAAGATGTAAGCTTCATTTTTCTCCAATATACATTTATAATGAAGTATATTAGGTGCTGATTTGATGCTGGTTTCTTCTCATTGTATTTACTCCTTTTCCTTTAGGAGATGTCCATTGAACTGAGCTTGGAAGATGTAAAAAGAGTTGCATTAAATTATGGGTTTGAAGTTGAGGTAATAATCTCAACTCCATGTATTTTTGGTTATCTTGCATGAGCAAATGCTTTTCTTTTCTGGCTATATCTCTTCATAATTTAAAATCATACTGTTTTATTCATGGGCTGCAGAAGGAATCGACAATTGAGACGACTTACACTACAAATCCTCGAGCAATGATGCAAGTAAGTTTCTCAGACTGATGTTGGGAATTCCCCAATTATATGTTTTCTTCTCTTGCTTTGTTAATTTAAAAGGAGAAATAAGGGGGTGGGGAGTGAGCAGCTAATCCTGTAAATCTCTCCCTCAAAATATTAACCTTGCAGTATTTATAGAACGACCAGTGTCAATTGCAAGTTATTAAGGGCTAAGATGGAGTTTAAAAATGTTAAATTAAAGACTCGAGAGGCTTGCAGTTGTGGCTAACAAGTTTGAATAACCAATGTGCATACCTGTGTCCAATGTTCAGCAGTCCCAAGCATGCTATTCATCTTCTCTTTCTTAGCCCAATGACAGCCACTGAAATCCCTTTTGCTAATCAAATCTGATTTTTGTAGTTGTAGAATTTACTTTCAGCTCATGCTGGCCTGGTATTTGTAAACATATTGATATCAATCTTTTTCACAGAATCGATACTTCGCTGCATTCTGGACAATGAGAAAGAAATCAGCGGAGAAGCATTCTACATGAAAAGGAGCGACAGAGAAGCATTCTGCATAATGATTACCTGCCTATATATTATGCAGTCTGCTATATTGCTCCCTCGTAAAAGCTGCATAACCGAAATCAGTAATTCTATTGTATTTCTAGAAAATAATACAGGGTTTGAAATTAATTTATCTATGCATCGAATTGTTGACTGATAGACGCATTTATTTCTTTCTGGTGCCAAGTTTCCTGGTTTGTGTCCTCAAATTCTGGTACAGTGTTAAGAGATTAATCACCATTGCCACGCTTGATTAGAGAATTACAGGTTTACAAGCTTACAAATACTTGGAACATGGGACTGGACAAGACAGGAAGACCTTACTTGTACTTGTGTTTGGCAGATGGGACAAAGCAGTTCCTTCAAAGACATTGTAACCCCTTGATTAAACTGGATGTTAGAAAAAAATTCGACCATAGGCAATGAATCGAATGTTCTAAGCATACGGTTCAGCATCGACTGTGCCTTACGAAGGATTGAAGGCATCCTCGCCAAGGACACTCTCTGGTGTTGTAGCTGATACCTTGCTTTGCTAACAAACAGTTACCTTTAACAAAATAACAACCATGATATCATCTTCCTTCACATTTCTTTCCATGTGCCAACTGTGTATATACTGTATATACTCTCCAACCTGCAAGCAAATCCCACCAAGCATAAGCAAGAACTCCACCAGGCAATCCTCTATGAAGACCATTGCTGTCTTTATCTTTCTTGTTCTAGTAGTAGCACAATGGACCATGGTTCCAACCCAAGGAGTCAGACCAGATGTATTTGAATGTGATCGTGTTGCCATGGCTCTTAGATAGTGCTACCCTTACTTGAGAGGCATTTTGATCCAAAGCCATCAATGTCATGCTGTAATGGAGCTAAGATGATCTTGAACCTGGCTTCCAAACCAGATGAGCAGCCTCTGGGGTGCAAGTGTTACAAGGAAGCATATTCCTACTTCGATAACTTCAAGGGAAATGCCATGTTGGAGCTTTCCAAGGAGTGTAATCTGAACGTGACTCCATTAAACGGTGATATCTGTGGCAGGTAATTTCTTCAAATTTTTATTTTTATTTTCACTACCATATATTCCCGTCGAGTATTTTTTTAATTTGCAAGTAGCATTTGATATATGAGACCGGACATGACAAAATAGGATATCTTTACTTCGACCACCAATTAAGTGTTTCTATCATCACTCATAGCTTTAGTTTTGTCCAACTTTCTATGAAAGAGCCAACATTGCCTTATCCCGTTCAATCTCATTTCCTAACCAAATGTAACAACTAAAATTATAGGTTAGAATATAGTTTTTAGACAGACTCGAAGATTATTCTAGAATAAAATCTAGATCACTAAATCACTAGATCAACTAGATCAATCATTTTAATTAAAAAAAGTGTTATTTTTTTTAAATTATTAAAATTAACCCTGACCGATTTAAATAATCTTTGACTGTCAATCACATCATTAAAAACATAATAGATATTAATGTTTTTTATTTATTTAACTTGAAAGATGACCCAAATGAGGCTTCAAATCACAATTTTTTCTGAGATTAATAACTGTGGGTTAGGGTCCTTCAAAAACGACCGAGATGATATTGAACCCGTGAGGCCGGAGCATCTACCTAGAAGTCACTTTTTGGATTTACTCAATATTTTCATATTTCAACGAAATTTTGAACATTTTTATTGATCTACGGTGATCTGTTCTATTAAATTATTTGCCAAAGAGGCCTAAGGTATGACCCAAGGATTCCAGGGCCTGGACAGGTCTGCGTCCGAGCTTAAAGCGTGGGTCTTAGACAGGTCAGAATATAGGGTCAGGCTTAGGTGAAAACTTTCCGGCCCAGGCTTGTGATCAGTTCTGTTCTCTACCAAAATACGAAAGGCACAGCCAAGAAACAAATTCATAGTCCCGGTGATATTTCTCAAATAAAGTTTCATGTCTATTTATTAAATCCTTCATGTCCTAATATAAGCTGGCCTGTTTTTTTTTTTTTTTTTTCCCTTGACAGGTACTAAACTCCGAATAAATCTTAAAGCAGTCAAGGAGTAACTTTCTTAAACTTTGGGATATATGGGGCAATAAATGTATTATTAATATCCAGATTAATGAATCACTTTCTTTCTTTTATAAATTTATTTATGGAACTCCACCCTATTGTAACATAAGATATTGGTATTTGCATGGTTGGCATAAAGTAAATCTAATTTAAAAATCATATATTTCTCGAGTCAATAATTTTTGGTCCATAATGCAAAGATCAACTATATGATTATAGCAGTATTATCTAGCAAGAGATTTATTGAATTGAAATCATGTAATCAATGCAGCTGAAACTGGTAGAAGATACTCAAATTATATCAACTGAAAAATAAATTTATCACAGATTGATAGTATGACTTACCGGAATCTTCAATTTATAACGCATTTACAATGAATTAGGAGTTAACGTTGTGTTCTTATATCTTACCTCCTTTTCCTTTTCGTCCATCTTTTGCTGGGATGTGCAAACCACATCATGTCTTGAACTCTGAGATTTTTCGCAGAAAAATTCTTGATATTGGCTTCAGTCTTAACCACTAAACCCTTTGATAGACAAGGCACTTATTCTGTTTCTCTATCCTCACTAGCAACACTAACTGGCTGATCCTCCTCAACAGCTTCTGCCAGATCTTCGTCAACATTATTGTTCTGATCATCTGCATAGGCCTGGGAACTTACAACCTGACCCGTCAAATCTTTATGTTTTAAATTCCCTATCATAACACAAGGATAGTAAATAAGTTGGTTGGACCATAGTTATATTTTTGCCAACTAAAGAAATATCACCAATAAAATTCTGTTAGTGTAACAGCCGAAATGTCATTTATAAGAAGCCATGTAAAGGCTTACAACACAAATTCGTGCTCTTCAATGGTCGTCTAAAAGCTTCATCCAACCACTCGTTTCAAATTGTGAAACTTTTCACAAAATATGAGCACTCCAATTCATCTATGATGTCAATTTGTAAATAATATGACCATTCATCAATTTCAAATCAAATAGTCGATTTCAAATTGTAAATACTGTGACCATTCATCAACTTCAAATCAAATAGTCGTTTTCAAATTGATGCAATGTGTTAGTAAGCTACCTTTGTGCCTGAGCACACGGGGGTTTACACACAAGGATGGATACCACCTCTAACCCAAACACCTAGACTACTAGGTCAAGGGCTCATCTTGTATACGTCTCTTTTCCCGTTCCTTTTTAATGTGAGATAATTACCACTAACATGTGTTTTGGAGAATTATATAAATAATAGTTTAAGCTATTAGGTTAACCAAACAATCACAAGTTCGAATCTCTCAACTCTCATTTCTATTTAATAAAAATTAAACACCTGTGCAAGTTTCAAACTCAAAAAGCTTTCATCTGAGGGGGTATGTTAGAAAATTATATAAATCATATCTTAGGATCTCATCTAATAACTTAACCTATTTGGTTGAGATGGTTCTCTGACAAGGTGCACCCAACAAATCTTCTCCTTACATGTGAGCCAAACCCATTGAACACAACTCCACCTCCAATGGAAGCAAACAAAGTCATGGAAAAGCAGAACCTTTGGTTATGATACCAATTTTTTATAGAGCTGCCTATGTTCGACTAGACTTTTGGGTTGGAGGTGTTGTTCATCCTTGCGTGTAAGCCCTAGTGCTTGCATGCCCAACACGGACACAAAGGCCATGCATCACCCCTAACTCAAGCAGACTTTTGGGTTGGAGGTGGTGTCTATCCCTGTGTGTAAGCTCACATGCGTGCAGGCTCATGCATCTTCCTGAACACAGGCAGCTCCCTAACACAAAGTCTCCCATTTCCCACCTTAAAGGGAAATCAAACTGCCCCTACCCCTGACCCTCATTCTAAGAATTGACCAAGTAATTCCAATAGAAGCTCAGGGTACATACTGCTGCTTGAACTGCTCAATTAATTAAAACAAGGTAAACCATTCCAAGGGGATAGTTAAAACTATATCCAAGTTCCAGGGTGGTTAAATTTTAAAACTTTTGATTGACATTTTAGTTTCTAGACCGAATTAGCCAAATAACTTCTAATTGCCCAATTAAAGTTGTGTGATATAATTAGCTAGGAAAGAGCTTTAAATGGGATTCTGACAGCTTAGTTGATGTTTATTGCAGATGTTACTGAATTCTGGAAAATGCAATAAGGGTATATAAATTAAACAATTATAAAACTTCCATACCCATCCAAAAAGTGCATCCACTTGATGTCGAGTGAAGAAGAGCCTTGACGCGGAACAAAAACCGTTCCATTGAACGCTTTGTAGCAGGAATTTTGCTAGTGATGGCTGTTTGTTTCGAGCCCTTCACAAAGAGCAACAAAATTCAGACTGGTCTTATGTTGCAAAGTTATTGACTCAAAAATAGAAATGAACATGACAAACTGACCTTTGCTTCAGAACATAGAGTCTGTATTGTTCTTGTGGCCTTTTGAAGCTCTGTTACCTAAAGGAAGCACAAAGGAGGAGCTTAGCACCAATCTAAGATTTTTATAATAATCACCCACCTTAGAAGTTGTTCAGTGGACTTACCAATTGGATTATGAGTTCATTGTGTGTTTGAAAGTGAGCCTGTAAGAAATCAAAAACTGTTTGAAGGTTTAAAATTCAGTACTCCAAGCAACTACATCTCAGATTCTATTGCAAAAAGAAAGTGTCACGGATATACCTTTTAGGAAGGAGTCCACAAACTTCCCACCATACTTGACAGACATGGCACGCACAGTCACCTGCTCCATTAATTTAGCATGTCAACCATTTTCCACTTCACATTAGAACCTAAATATTGACAAAGGCACTCCCCGTTTCTGCTTTCCTACCTTGTCATGAGTTCTGCACAAGTTAACTAGTGATACGACAACGTTCACAGATTTTTGTATTTTGATCAAATGCTTTTCACCAGCTTCAATCTGAACAGCAGCTCTGGGTTTCATAAAGAGAGCAATTTCCTTAACCTAATCACAAGACAGGAAAGAATAAGAAACTAAAATCTAATTCCAGATGAATTTTTCTCTATTTCAATCTCATGTATTTAAAACTCACCAATTTGTTAAGAATAGCGATGTTCCCTTCATGCTGCACATAAAACCACCTTATGTAAACATTTCCAATGAGCAACAGAAACATTAGATGAAATCTACAATACTGCTACCATTGGAAACCATACCAGCACCCGGCACCACACAACAAATGTTGCATTGCATAGAGTTGGGAAACCATGATGATCATCTTCTACTGTTGTTCCAGATGAAGAAACCTAGTAAGAAAGTGAATTCCATTTACAGATAACTTGGAAAGCAGCACAATCATGCTGTCTGGTGCATTGCAATGTTGGACATTCCATCCATGTTTCAAGCAAATCAGTGTTTTATCCTAACTGTTTCAAATTCAGGTTCCAAATTCCAAATGGTGAACTCTTAAAATCACATTTTCAACTCCAAGTTAGAGGGATAACAATTTTACTATCTGGAAGAACATTGTACTAGGATGGTCAGATGCAAAGGTAATGAGTTAGCAGAAGATAAGTATAGAAAATATTCACATACCACAGGCAAAATAGAGCAGGCAAGCTTATCCAACAAATCAGATTTAGATTCACTATTCTCCAGGTAAATCTGCAAAATCTTTTGTACAATTTCCCCCTGACAACATCAGAAAATTAAACACAATCTAAGCATTTTACTTGTTCCATTAACTATTAAAGACTACTGAAACAAAGAGCTAAATAGGGTGAGATAGATGGTCATACTTTGTTCTTCCAACCGTTCTCAAGATGTTCACTATCCCAGTTGTGACTTAAAAGCTTCTGGGCAGAAGTTCCAAGTCTGCTGCGCAAGTTTGGAAGGATCCTGTGAATGGATGGTGAGTGTATACCTTTACCATTAGTCTCCGATTTATCCAGTACAGTCTGGACAGAGGTTACAACTGATTCTAGGGTAAGAAGAGATTCTGAGGCCAGCATAAAGGAGAATGAACATGCTGCAAGGAGAAGTAATTATAATTACAAAGGATACCTCTTGACCACATTATACACCGCTACAAACAAGATAGAATCTATACCCATATCTAATGCATCTTCAATAAATGATGAAGCTCCAAGATACAAATATTCTATTGTCCCAGGTGAAGGGCTATGCTGTAGGCCAGAAAACACATTCTCGGATACTTCTCTTGGTTGAAAGGCTTCAAGAAGATCCGATAGAACTGATTTGTGCATTTGAACGTCAATAAGGTTTAGCATCTGCAAATAGGAAAAGGGCAGACAGGAGTTTGAACAATAGAAACTCGGAAAGGTTGCTTGCATTATTTTCAAAAGAAAAAAAGAATCAATTATGTATTGGTGACCGGTCTGAGAGAGAGCAAGAGTAAAAAAAAATACCTTACTAAAACTATGAAGTACTTCTTTAAATACCAAAGTCGAAACTACAGATTTTGAAAACACAATACTGGCTACTTCTGGATTTCCAGCAGAAGCAGAGTGAACATTCCAATGATCTTCACAAGTTCCATCACCTGCAAAGAACATGCTCTTAGATAACAAGAACACTGTCGCACGTGAGTAGCATTTATCCAACCAAATTAAGCAGCATAAACTAACCTTCTTTAAGAACAAAAATGGCATTATCAAAATGCCTTCTCAGATTTGGAAAAAGCGGCCTAACGTTGCTCAAGAACTCTTGCAAGGTCATTCTAGTAAAACCTGCAGGAGCACTCAAGCATGTGGCCGAGAATTGTTTTCCAGGAGGCATAAAGTAATCCAGCTTGTTGTGAAGATCGCGCAAAAGGTATAGATAGAGGGGTAACTAGCACAGGAAATAAATCGTTGTGCATGTTTAATGACATTAATAACCTATTAAAAAAAACAAATTACCACAATCTCAGTACAATTAGATTTGTACCTCAACTGCAGGATCAAGGCAACAGGACTTTTGATTCTGCATATGAAAAGACACATTAAATGACTTCCATCAGTGCTTGTTTAAATATACTACACATGTATTAAACAACAGCATGAGACTAGACCAAAAACCAAGATGCTGACTTCGGATAGAAATTATCATGCCTAGTGAATGAACACCCTTCCAAGGAACAAGATGGAAAGGGAATCAGAGTGTGACTGTGAGCGAATACCAGCATATCACTCTAACACAGTAATCTTAGTCTAGAAATTCTAGAGTTAGAAAAAATTGAAGGATAACACATACAGAAGACCATCCATCTTATGAAACAGATAGATGTTTGATATGATATGTAATATCTAATTTAGTAACATTCTTGCATACAAGTGCTTAAATAAGTAGAAATAAAACCATTCTCCTTTACATTCCTTCCAAGTACAAAATGCAATTTCAGAACAGACAAACTGAATAAAACGATGAGAAAAATACCATTCCACAAGATCCTGCAGTTGAAAGTCTACATATGAAATGGAAATCCCACAGCAAGCAGCATGTAAAAACTAAATGAAATGAGAATCATGATTTTCAGCAGCATTATTGTGTACTCACATTTGAAAACATCAAAAGGGAGTAACATTGGACATGGAGCGGCCTGAATTTAAATCGTTGTGCTTCTAGAGCCTTGGCAACTGCAGAAACTTCTAAACTTATTAGCCCAGTAGAATTACAGGAATCTTGATCTGCAGGAATAAATGTTTGTCCCTTTGAAGATTGACTAGTAGACTCCTCATTTGAGACATCTTGGCTTGTTACAGCTCCTTTTTTCCTCAACACGTCCAATATTGTTGGCTGCCGGAGTTTACCATTTGGATCCGAACTTGATTCTTTTGATGTCTTTTTATGTTTGTTGTCTTGTGTTTTCTTATGTTCACCGTTTTTTTCGAAATGTACCCTATTGTTAGCTTTGTTTAAAAGTAAAGCTCCAGAATTATCAACTTGAAGATGGAGCTCTGGCAGAGACAGAGGATGGTATTTGATGCAGTTGTTCAGTAAATTTTCCAGAAATCTGCATTTCAATATTATTTTCATCAGTGCAAAGATAACATACTGCTTTCAGAATGAAACTGAAAAAAAACTACAATTGAAAATTGCATAACTCCTGGCATGAATCAAATACACTTAGACTAGTAAGTGGGACTTTCATTGGTGTAATAAGAATATGCAGTTGTAACAAATGATGTAAAGATTCCAGTTTTTTACCGCTAAGTGTATGGAATGCCTAGGATTGCTTGCATGACTAACTATAGAAATCATAGTCAACCAAATTATTGATCAAGTAAGAGCTATCCCTTTTCTAATCTTTCATCTGTCACTTTACAGTGTGCCTTTATTACGTCATTCTTATCACTGTTCACATAACAGCATTAAAAAGACCAATCCACCTAGGGTACTATTGTGGAACTGTACAGAGAATTACACCAAGGCTTTAATATATAAAAAGATGTGATTAAAAATGGCGCATGAATAATCAAGTAATTGAGAGCACTAGAGTTTACACTAGGTTCCTGAGTCGCTTCAATAGCTTGACAATTATATCCATTTTTGTAGCCTGACTGGTGCATTCAAATCTTCCAGTAACTTGTGTACAAAAGGCATTAAGCTACAAGCAAAATTGTATGCATTACAGACCAGAAAATATAGAAAATTATTCAAATAAAAAAAAATGGCTCAACCCAGAAGGTGACAATTTCAACCTAAAAAAATATTACCAGTTCCCTTATCCAGTTTGCCGCATAATAAAGAGAAAGGCATACAATCTGTTTCTGCTTAGCTGTCAATGATTGCCAGCCTGCTTCAGAAAAGTACTGACATTGCACAAGATATAGGTATCAGCAAATTGTCAAGACCAACAGCATTGCCAAACTTTGTAAATGTACAAAGCTGAAGGAAATCACAGAGGTGACACAGTGGCAAAGGTCATCAGAAGTTCCAAAGTATCAAGCGTCAGGAGCACTATGTGCACTGCTTGCTCTGGACACAATGAGTTACAAAGATTTGCTAGATAACCACTTTGGAAGCAAAGCACTTCAAAACCTGTTCAATGAAACCATGCTTTTTCCTGCTTGACATAATATTCTAGTTTTTTTAACTTTCCTTGCCCTCCTTGAAACATGAGCAAAGGCAAAAAATTCTGCTTGTATTTAAAACAACGCTTGGATGCTAAAATAACCAAAAACCATACATATGAAGAAAGAATTACTTCTCGATGATGTTAGTAAAAGCATCTCCCTGGCCTCACCTTAGAGGAGGGAAGGTGCAAAGGGCAGCCAAGTAGTGCATCAATTCCACTAAGAGATCCCTGATTTGTCAACCTCTCAACCTGAAAAACAGACCAAAAAGAAAACATCCATATGCTTCCTTCTAAGCTTATAGTTCTAATGCCTAAAGTCCATGAACTTACAGCGGATAGTAAGAGGAAGTTAGCAGGAAGAACTTGCAATGAAGACGTAGACCTGGGCAGAACAAACTTTAAAGCCAACAGGCACAAACATTTAAACAAGTACTAAAAAGAAAAGGGCAAGGATGGCCAGAACATTACTGCAAGGAAGAGGACGACAATGACAAAATGCACAAACAAATAGGAGATATGTCACCATCCAGGTTCATCCACAGTTCCCCTGCAAAAGGAAAGTTATACATGTCCTGATTTCCCATTAACTTCAAGGGAAAAAATATGAGAAATCAAGAAAGAGATTGCAATGCTAATTCACCTTCTAAACCACAATATGAGTCCTCGCCTGGCAATTGTCCACCTTGGATATCAGATAGAAACTTAGACTCAAACTCTCCAGCATGTTTGCCAACCCTACAAAATACAGACAATTTTCTCCAATATAATCAGGCATTTGATACTGTTTTAAATGACTGAGAAGCTTAGTTTCCAGAATTATGTGGTTGTAGTCACTGACCATTCTACAATTTCTGGCTGAAGTTTCTTATGAAGCATTATCGTAGTCAGTTCATCATAAAAGAGAACCAATGGTAAGCACAACTGCTTGCAAGAATCCAGAGATGTTCTCAAGAGTTCCAAAGCCTCCTCACAGTTAGATTTCTGTGTAAGTAACATTCAATAATGGTGAATAGGCATGCTGGAATAAAAAATCTTCATTAAAACATGAGAAATTAAACATAGTAAAAAAAAAGGTTAGCAGGATTAATTTCCTTTATAACATAGGAAAGCATTGCAAATTCTATAGCAGGGGAGCAAACATGGAGCATTATTTACAATTGGAAAAAACATCAGCAGCAAATAAATAAGCAGCCATAATCTTGCAGTTGAGGAAACAGTGAATCCTGCCTGAGAAGGAGACGCCCCGGTAGCATTATTTATGTCTCCGAGACAAGAGACTACTTTCAAAGTCCCGATTAGGCCCATCTTCTTGTACTTCATATCTGGATGGCTGACCTATCCAATATGAGTCATGACAACCAAGAGAACATGGATAAAGACTAGAGGAAATTTGTAAGCAGCTAAAAGGGGACAGAAAGAGAAGGATAAAAGAAAAAAGTACGGAAAATACCTGCTTTCGGATTATCATAAACAGTTCATCTGCAATTGAAGATCCAAAACAATATGTACTAGATCGAGCTGCCAAAGCCAGCTTGCTGAAAACTTCATAAACCTGCACCACGGAAAGCTAGTGAAACTGGCACAAACTATCAGCATTTCAACTTATAATGCCAAGAATAGAAAAAATCTACAGACCTTGTGTAGATGTTCCATGCAAAATCCTTCCAAGTAATCCAGTATACCTAAGGCAGAACATTAAACACATCAAGAGAAATCAGCATCCAGTCACAGCATATAGTCATGTGACACGAGTGGATAAATACCATTTATATGAGCAGAAAGTGGAATCAACTCCTGCGGATACTTGGAGGCCAGCAAAGCCATGGTGTTCAAAGAAGAATTTACTTCGAAACTAACACCAGATCCAACATGAGTCACAAGTGCCCCAAGAACCTGCAAAAAAGCTGGAATAAGACTTCCCACAGTATGCGTTTCAATTACTAAATCACAGACAAGAAATATTTCAGCAGGCTACTGACCTCTTGTCGAAAATAAGTATCACCAAACTCTCCAAACAAGCAAATGTATATGTGAATGCCAAAATCCCTTGCTTTTTGTTCTTTACATGCCAATAAGTGCTCGGCCAATGAAAGAAACCACGGAAAATAATCCTAGTCAATAAACATAAGACAGAAATCAAAAGGAGTTCCAAAACCATTCCTTAATTCTGATCCTAGCTTGTTAATGTGAAATGATTCTTCATTCAAAATGACGGCAGATTATACCTGAACCAGTTCTTTGTTGCCACAAATACACTGGTCAATCATATCTTCCCGAATACAACTTTCAACAATTTTCTTCTTGAGAATCTTCTCAACACTCTTTTGCATCGACTTGCCATTCATGTATATCAATATAAGAAGCCATATGTCTATGACCTTGTGATCCTGAGGTTTCTCAACACTACTCAATTCTTTCAAAACCTCCTGACACAGCATCTAAACAGCAGCAAATGGAATAAGGTCATATAGACAAATAGCATACACATATGCTTACATTGGCAATACTGCAAAGAAAACTTACATTCTTAAATAAAAGACTTGATCTCAAAGCATCAAGAATAGACGCCTCCGTATTATCCACGAGTGACTTCCCTTTAAGTTTCCGCTGCTGACTTGAACGAGAACTATTCGACATTCCCACAAATTTTAGCTGCTGACGAATCTGCGATATTATTCTTCGAACATTTTGAGGTGTAGCCGAAAGCAATAAAAAACTAAGCAAATTCGGAATGTGCTCCCCATCTATTGTCCTAATACACGATAAAGCTGTCGAAATAACCTTCAAAACAAAAAATTATCACTATCTAAACAAATCAAACAAAAACATAAAATGCTCAATCCCAAGTCTCTATTTTCCAAAAACATAACAATGCACCTGTTCTTGCATCATTTCATCCAGATTAAGATTCGAAAACGCATCAAGCACCGGCACAATGATCTCAGAATCCTCCTGTAGCATTTGGTCTAGCGAATCAACGACAGCATTATTACTACTTTGATCACCGATGATCTCCGGCAAAGAACCGATAATCTCTTTCTTTAAATATAAAGGACAGATTGAAACAACTTGCAATAACTTATCCGTGAATGTATTAGGATCAACAACAAAATCAAGCCACCGGAATTGATCAATTATCAGCCTGGCTACATCATCTTCGAGCGACAGTGTTGTTCTAGAATCTACGGAATTCGTGTCGAAATATTCCGGAAGTTTCTCGAGGAGCATGATCTGAAGGTCTAGCTGAATTGCTGGAACTAGCAAGAGCTGCCTTACTAAGCTCTCACTTCTCTTGGCGCCAAAACCATCTCGTTTCGAAAATGCAAGAACCCTGATTAATTAACATTAATAATAATTTAAAACTTAATTAAATGTTAATGACGCAATTAAGTGCACCACGGTGGGGCCCACGCAATCGCGCAGGCACGTTCCAGGGAGCTTTTTATTTAAATCGTGAAATAAAGCAGAATTTGTGAGTTTACGAAACTGACCTGCGGAAGTTCTGTTGAAGATTAATGTAAGAGGAGAATCCGGAAAGGAAATCGGAGCGGAGAGCAGGGGCGGTATCGGAAGAAGAAAATAGACGGTTGAGATGGTTCCGGAACTTATGATGATCAGAAGGAAGGCAAGGTGGACCTGAAGGATTGATCAAAGTACAGCCAGCATCAGCTAGAATCGACACCAATTTATCAACGGATGATGACGATGAGGATGATGATACTTGATTGTCCTCGACGGCTTCGTTTTGAGATTGTGGTGGTTTTTTGGTGGTGGTCGTGGAGGATTTGGGGATTTTCGGTTGTGGAAATGGAGGAATAAAGGAGGAAGGTCGTTTCCGGGAGGGGTTTTGTTGGTGGAGGAACACCATTTTGGTGGCGGACGAGAAGACGTTTGGTGGTTTAGGGAGAGAGAAGGGGATTTTGATGTGCAAAACAAAGTGGCGCCAAATTGTTGAAGAAGAAACCGCTTGAAATTA
>Ga0325411_1005336_pt1 | contig 14258 bp, 11 predicted proteins | sample PopdelMetagenome_13_FD_206181 | JGI IMG/M metagenome (GOLD analysis project Ga0325411, IMG submission 206181) | Populus deltoides microbial communities from Bellville, Georgia, United States - Xylem-PdIQD-R4 | ecosystem: Host-associated > Plants > Phyllosphere > Stem > Wood/Secondary xylem... | reverse complement strand
ATATGTTATTTATTACATTATAATATGAAAACTCCACATATAACACAATAAAATTATTTAAAAATATATGAGAAATTAAAAATAATCAAGAAAATGATCCTTTATGTTGATATGATTGGAAATTTAGAAACAAAAGTGTACATTGGAGCATCATATTGGAATATAGAAATATAAAATGAACTTTGGGAATCTTTAAAAGATAAGGACTAAATTGAAATATATGAAACATTATAGAAATCAAAGTGTAGTGTAGTATCCTACGATTTCTCTTCCTTTATTTTATTTTAAGTAAGACTTTGGAGTCGAGCCCTTCATTCAAAACCAAAGAAAACCCTATTAGGTCTCGGCTTCTTCATCGTTTCCAATGGTGAAATTTCTCTCTCATTCTCTCTTTATATATGTAATTTGTTGAAAATTTAAAGACCTAATTAATCTTTTCCTTCTCTTACAGGCTGATTCTCCAGTCAAAAGGTAACATCTCGAGCTAGTTTTAATATAGATTAAGGATTTTTTATATATTTATTTTTATGTTTTCATCAACTTTCGATGTTTTAAGATATGGGTTTTGTGTTTTGAGGTGTTTAAGAATGATTAATGTAACGAATCTTAGGTTTGTTAATATTGGGGCTAGCTGATATACGTTTGTTTACTTAACGGGATTTTAAAAATATTGAAGGGTTTGATGGGAGGGATGACAACTACAAATAATGACTTCAGGTTCTTATGTAATAGAATGTGTCAAGAGCAACTATGGCTTTGTTTTGGTTTCAAATTGCTGCAGATCTAAGGAACCTGAAAAAATATTGGAGGGTTTGGTAGATGGCATTGCCATCACAAACAATGGCTTTATGTTGTTAAAGTTTGGATTTTTTGAGTTTATTAAGATTTGTTACCTCGCCAAGCTTGTGTTGCTCAGATATATATGGTTATTTGGCTCTGCACCTTTTGTTTTGTGTTGATGTTATTTGAACTGGGCATACCAGGGATTCACGCTCTCCTTCGCCTTGGAGAGAGCAGTCGAGGTCCAGGTCAAGATCGTGGTCGAGGCCCAGGCCTAGGTCTAGATCCAGATCAAGATCATTGCCAAGGCCAAGGCATAGGTCACGGTCACAAAGTCGTGGAAGGTACTGTAACCCTGGGTTTTTGCTTATTGTGTGCTGGTTTGTAATTGCGGCACTAATGCACATCTGCATCCAACACTAATTTTATGACTTTATTACATGGATGGTTGGTGGTCTCTGCACAGATCAAGGTCTAGAGATCATGACAGGTTAGTTGCAGCTTTTAAATTGCAATTTCTTAGAAAGACAGACATGTGTTATGGTGTTTCTTCCAATGTGTCTTGTGGATCTGTATTGGCTTCATCATTGTTGTTTAGATGGTTTATATGTTAATCTTTACTTGGTTGATTATATGGCAGGACGGAAGTCGTAAATCCTGGAAATACACTTTATGTGACAGGGCTGTCTACAAGGGTCACAGAAAGGGATCTTGAAGAACATTTCTCAAAGGAGGGAAAGGTTGGTCCCTTTTAAGGAAGTTGTTTGATGTATAATTAATATTTCTTAGTAAATGTGGCTGTCATCCATTTTTATATCAATTAATAATTATTGGAGAATTTATATTTTTTAGGTTGCTTCTTGTTTTCTTGTTGTGGAGCCCCGGACACGCATTTCTCGTGGGTTTGCTTTTGTTACAATGGACAATGTTGACGGTGCCAATCGTTGTGTGAAATATCTCAACCAGTCAGTTCTGGAGGGGCGATATATCACTGTGGAAAAGGTAATGTGATTATCTTGTTGGTGATGCTCACCAACCCATTTTGATTGGATCTTTATTCTTAACTTGGAAGTTTTCTGGTTATATTCAGAACACATTGCGTCAGCTATGTTGGCAGCAATCAAAGATGATCAGTTCATCCATGTCAACTTAAGTGTAACAGCTTGATCAATGGCCAGCTTAAACAGCTTTTCAAATGCTAGTGATCAACTAAACATAGCAACTATATTGTTCAACAACTATACAACATCAGCATTCAATTTCAACCCTCAACTAATCAACGGACATTATCAAGCATTCAATTTCAACTCAACTAATCAACGGACATTATCAACTTCTTTCTAATCAGGCTTTATGGTATTTCATGCCCAACAGTTAATAGACAGTAGTCATATATGCTTGATTGTTGTCCTTGTTGTGCTTGGTAGATAGCCTGCCCCTTGCTGTCTTCCTAGGTGTAGTTTTTCTCCTTACAATATGTTTATGCTTGTGTGTGTGTGTGTTTATATTATTTAGTTTTACAGGTAAGCACATGTTCTTAAAGTTTCAGTTCTGTACTTTACCTAGTTTGTTTTGTCCAAGTTGAACATTTTTCATAGTTTGCTGTATTAAGGTGATTCATGTAACTTTCAGTCACGGAGGAAACGGCCAAGAACCCCAACTCCAGGACACTATCTTGGGCTGAAGAATACCAGGGACTATGGTAAGTTTATATTGTATAAATGTAATTTTATCTTAGAAAGAAAGAGATCTACACTTTCAATGTATGTCCTTGCTTGAATTTTACTAACTTATCTTGCTTTTTGGAAAGGCTCTCGTGGTGATCGTGGTGGTGATCGTGGTAGGTATCGTGGTGGCTATGGTCGTGATGACCATCGCAGGTCTCCAAGGCACTCTCCTTATCGTGGTGGTCGTGATTATTCTCCCAGGCGCTCTCCCTATGGTGGACGATCACGGAGGGACAGGTCCAGGTCCCCTTATTCTCCTAGAGGCTCTAGGTGAGACAGGCCTTAAGTTATTTTGTGAAGTGGAAATCATGGTGATGTAACAATATTTGCTCAAATTTTAAGCAAATTATGTGTTTATTGTGAGATCTGAGTTTACTTGTTTACATCCTCCAAGAAACATGTAGTTGTGTGTTGTTACTGCACTTTCTTTCCTTTGAACGACTGGGTAATACGTTGCTACCTAACTCTACTGTGAAACAGTTGGCTATGAAATAGTAAGATGGTATGCGTGAGACTTGTGTAATGTTTCAGCTTCTTCTGCATGATTGTTATGGTGGCAAACCTTTATGTAACATTAAGCCATTACTGTGTTTTTTTATTTTCGAGCGATTGTTATTCAATGCTTGAGAGTTGAGACCTTTCACAGTAGCTTTTGACCTTGATTGTGAGCACGGTTTTTATGGCTTTGCTTCGCAATGCCATGGAAATGAAAATTGGTCAGAGTATGGTTGTCTTTTGATTGTTGCCTTAAAACAATCTTACCATATTATACCGTGTTATAAAATAAAGGTGCAAATGAAAGCACCGGTCAGTAGTTCAATTTTGTTGTCAGTGGCCAGCTACAGTCGCGAACAAAAGCAGCTCGCTTCCATAGTTACCTTCAGCTGATGCACCCTCACGTTCATCTTGGGAACGCAGAAAATTTTAGGTTACCATCAAGAAGTGGAAAGGCGATTTGTTCGTTGTGGGGTTGCCCTGAAGTTGATGGAAGATAATTTGTCCACTAATTTAAGAAATCCCCTTGTTTACATCTTTTTCTTGCCAAAAAGAAAAATCCCTTGTGAGATGTTAACATGTGGAAAGAATGGTGCATATGTAAGGGAGAAAAAGGATGGCACTGGATATAGTTTGCTGTTGTGTGAAATGAACAATATTAGCCATCTGGTTAACCCATCTTTCAAGATTTGGAACCTAAATAGGTATTTAATTGAAGTTAGTTTTTCGAACAGTATCAATAAACGATAATGACAAAGTAGATCCAACTGGCTAATCACCAATAAGAAGGACCCAAATCCAACGAGTTGGTGATAACAACAGTCAAATGGAGAGGATGAAGATTTTAGAATGAAAATCATTCTTGTTCTCTAATCTCTACCCCCCAAAACAATGGGAACTAACAAAAAGTCAAAACTTGTTAAGCTAGTCTCAAGTCTCAACCCACCACATTAGCCCATTAATTTGTGCTATAATCCAGCCCCTACAAATTCTGAAGAAAGAGGACGTATAAAGGGACACCAAAATCAGCTCCATTTCTTACTCTAAAGTTGCAGAAACAATGTCATTCCCAGCTCTGCTAAACCCACCACAAACCCCAAAATTACACGCCCTTCTATCTCTCCCTCCACCTCTCAAGTTTTCATCTTTCAAAATCCTGAAATTTCCCCAAAAAATCCACTCTTTCTCACCTTCTCTACAATCCCAATTCGCTATACAAAATTACGATTTTGAAGACCAAGACCATGCCATTGGTGGCTGTCTACTCTTTGAAGAAGGCATTTTTGAAGACCCATATTTGGAAACCAAATCAAATGCCATTGAGGACCCAAAGTTGAAAACTTTTAAGAAAAAGCAAAAAAGGGTTGTTCCTACAATTGAAGCAGAGAATTTGGTGCCAGAGAAATGGAGAGATGCGCAAGCAGAGATTAATATTGGCAAAAAGGAAAGGAGAAAGATTGCTCAAGAAATGGAATATAATAAAAAATTCGAAAGGAAAAAGAAAGGGTTGGTTCCTATTAGGAGTGTGAATCTAGAGGAATATCAGGCTTTTAAAGAAGCCAAATTGGCACAGTTGAAGCCACTTGTGCTCGGTAATCCAGAGAGTTTTAAAGAAGAGGAGAAAATGAAAGAGGACGAGGTGGAAGTGAAGGAGATTGTTAGCGAGAGAGTGAAAGGGAAGCATCCTAGATGGGCAGTTTATGGGAGAGGTTTAGATGATGTTAGAGAGTTTCTTAACAGTGAGGATTATGAGCCTGGCGAACATAAATCTGAGGGTAATTGGTTTTCTATTTTCAGTTTTGAACTTGGGTTTGGTATCGGTTGTTGTTTTCTTGTTGATATTGTAGTTTGTTTGTTTGTTTATTGATAAGAGGGATTGAATTTGTTGTTATTGGCTTGATTGATGCAAAACTAGTTATTTTTAGTGTGAATTTGGTGTAAGCTGTGAAGAATATGATTTTTAATTCTCTTAGGGTTACTCGATGCTATTTCACCTTATGTTACTTAGTTCTTAAAGCGTATGAGATGCATTCTGGATTTGAGTGCTGATGTTGCTTTGTTTTGTTCTATGTTTTGCATGTGAGCTTCAAGATCTTGCTATTCATATCGCCTTTTCTGCCTTGTGTTATTGAATAAATAGGTAAACGCAAGTTGTTTACGAAAGAGGAAAAGGTTTTGTTGAATAAGCGGGTACCTGATCTAGCAGTTGCTAACTCTGTGAGTTCACTATCTGTTGAACCACTCTCGTCACTGTATTTGATTTTGATGTATATTTATTGTTGTTTAATAATTAGTTGCTGCTTTCTCAACTTGTAGTTATCGAACTGCTAGCTGATGTTTCAATCTGATTTTGGAATCAAATGAGAAGTTTCTTACAGTTACAATAGCTATACCCCCCCTGCATTTTTTGGTCATGCATGTCTTTCTTGTTTGAAGAAGTTATGACAGGCTGTACATGGTGCAATTGTTTTTTTGGATAATATACATTACGCAAATCTGCAATTCATTTGTAGTTTTTTTTATTTTTGTTGAATTCTCTGCAGAGCAAATGGCTACCTCTCCACACCCTTGCTGCATCAGGAGAATTCCACCTTATGGATGCGTTGTTGAAGCACAATGTGGACATCAATGCCGTGGATGTGGTAGGTGGAATTGCCTTGTGCTGATTTGTTGGATTTTGTCAGTCCCATCAAGTTTTATACACTTCCCTCCCTTTATTTCATATTGGATGCAAAAATGCTTGGAATTCTTAGTATTTCATGTTTGCTCAGTTCTGAACTTTGGATCGTTATATTTTCCTCAGAATGGTTGGACTGCACTTCACAGAGCAATAGTATGCAAAAAGCAAGCTATAACCAGCTATCTGTTGAGAGAATCAGCAGATCCTTTTGTTCGTGATGCAGTGAGTATTGACGCAATGACTTTCTTTATCTTATATTTATTTTTCTGCCAGTACAATCATTATATTTATTTATCTTATTTTACCATGTTCAACTTGTTCTCTTATGACTAATCATCATCTTTTATGCAGCCATTTTCTAATGAGATTGTATTTGCTTTCCTCTTTCTCTTTTCTTGCTGATGACAGGAGGGTGCCACCTTGATGCATTATGCAGTTCAAACTGCATCTGCTCCAGCTATCAAACTTCTTCTGTTATATAACGTTGATATAAACCTTCAGGACAATGTGAGGATGATATAACCATATATTTTTTTTTCCGTTTCAGTTTCGATGCTTCATTGGTGAACACTCTCATTTATTACCCTTTCAGGATGGATGGACACCGTTACATCTTGCTGTTCAAACCCAGAGAACAGACATAGTGAAGCTTTTATTAATTAAAAGAGCGGACAGGACATTAAAAAACAAGGTAATTATACAATGATTCTAGGAATCTCTCATACCATCACATTGTATGAATATTCATGGAAGATATCAGACCACCGCTTGTCTGTGTTTCTGGCTTTTGTACTGTGCTTTACCGCATTGAGATGATAGTAAAGCTTAGGTTGCATACTGTGTCACCACTGCTAACATACGAGAGATGCAGACAAAATTGCCTGCAGTTTGAAACTTGAGCAATAGGTTGATAGGAATCAGCTGCCTACTTTATGTGGAGGATCCATGGTCAATAAATGAAACGGGGATTCAAAAAAAGAAAAAAAGCTTAATAGCTGGGAAATGGAAAAAAAAATGAAGGAAAATCGTAGGTGGGCATTTTTTTGAAAGTCCTATCACCAGTAGTTTCAGCAACCTTTTTCGTTACATTGTCATCACAAATCACTTTATTTTTTAACCTCCCTCTCAGGATGGCTCAACACCACTCGATCTCTGCCTCTCTTCTGGTAGAGACACAAGGACCTACGAGCTTATCAAGCTGCTGAAGCAGTTCACGAAGAAACCAACTTTGGCAAAAAATCCTTATAACGCTTCAGCTTCCCAACTGCTTTAACGGAACCACTTCGTATCTTCCCATTATCCAAGATTCGCAGGAAATTGTTGCTCTGACAGTGAGTCTATCACTTCAAGCTCTCTCGTGTACAAGATTATACCTTGTAGTATGGAGGAATTGGACGGATGCAGATAAAGGAATTGTCTCCTAGGACAAAAATATGCCGAGGACATTTTCCGATGGGATAAAAAATGGCAGCCCATATGTATCTGATATATATATATATATATATATATATATATATATATAAAATTAACACTACCATTTTGTTTCCATTATGATAAACGAAAAATGGCTTTTTTCTTCTTTTTCATTTGAAGTAAAGTAACTTGACAGCACGTTGTCACAGTACCTAAAACTCTTTCCACCACTGTCACTGTCCTACCAAAAGAGAACTCTTGACATTATCCAAATCCTAGATTAAAAAACAACGAGTTGTGTAAAATGACTAGACCCATGCAGTCATGTTGGGCTAAAAGATAAAGATTATATCCTCAAAACTAATCCTAAGCACAGGTTCCTTTTCCTTGTTTCTTATCTTAGCTATCCACTGAATCATTGGCTCGCGCACCGCGATAATTATTTTTTAAGCTTTAAAGAAAAATGTTCAAGCATTTTTATCATGTTTATTTTGAAGAAAATAAATTTTAAACTATTTGAGAGTTAGATCGATGTTGTGGGTCAAGTGGGTCACAAAAACAACTTAAATAATTGATGGAAATAGAATGGATTGATATCAATTAATTTTTCAAACCCTAACTTACAATTCTGTAATAATTTTTTAGAAAATAAATTATAAAATCTAATTTATAATTAATTTAATATTAAAAAATAAAATTAAAAAAAAATCAATTAAAAAAAACCAAGCTAACCCGAAATACTTGTTAGATTATAAAATTAAAAAAACCTTATAAAAAAATAAAAATCTAATATTTAATAAACTCAGTACTAAAATAAATTGAAAAAAAAAAGTAAACTAAAAAACCAAAGCAATTTTCTAATAAACAATGCTTTGAAGATGAACTTCAATATAATATAAATTTTGATAATTTAAAAAATAAACAGTTTAGTTATTCTTAAATCGTTTTTTACATATTAAGGTTGATTTTTTTTTTATCTGAATTAATATATTAACAAAAATTTTCTCTTGCATATTCTGCAACATAAGAGTATATTAAAATAAATTTATTTAGTCAGTTTTGAAACAGTGGATGATGATAAAAGCCTAATAAATAAGCACAAGACATGCTGTATTTTAACTCGCGGCTTCCAAAATCCAACCACCCCCGTCCCTCTCTCTTTCTCTCCCCTTCCCTGTCTGCTAGAAGAACCTTTAACATCTCTTCCTAACAAACACAGACACATCCACATAGACAAGAAAACAAAAACACGAAAAATGCTAGGAGCTCAATTCCCAGCTCGTACATTCAGTGGCTTCAAGACTCTGAAGACAACAGATCAAGGAAATTACCCGACCTGTCGTTTAATCTCACCACAAAAAAACCCTCCTCCTAGTCCATCTTGTTCCTTTCAGTTCTCAGTTAAGAGGATACGGTGTCGCTTTCAATGTCCCAGATCAATATCAGTTTCTTGTAAGGCTTCCAGTGATAGCAGTGGATCCCCTAATGCTCATAATAATAATAATAATGGTCTTGATTATCTCCCTGCGTCCCTTCTTGTTTCAGGTTCCTCTCCCTCCCTCTCTCTTTATGTTTAATAATTATGTTCTTTGTAGATAGATACTTGTGTGTAGATTTTGTTGTTGAACTTGTTTAAAAAAATGAAAAAAGAACACTAATTTACGAGGTTTTGATGAATTTAAAAAGATGGGTTGTGGTTGTTTTTATTAGATTAGGTTTAGAAAGCTATGGATTTTGTTATTGGATTTGCCTCTAAAAATGCAAAAGAACACTTTTTTGTGAGGTTTTGGTGCATTTTAAGAAATGGGTATTGGTTTTTTTGATTGGATACGGTAAAGGGGAAAAAGAGGTGTACTTTATGAGTTTGTTTGCAATGTGGAAGTTAAGTAAACCTTAATTCAAGTTTAAAAAAAAAACCCAACTTTATGAGATTTTGGTGGTCTTTCATAAATGGGTTTTGGTTATATAGATTGGATAGGGTCTAGAAGGAAAAAGAGAAATGAAGTTAATGAGTTATTGTGAGACAATCTCTTAATTGGTTTGATGGGCTGCAGAGACAATTTCTCATTATCGAATGCGGAAGCAAGGATTTCAAGAGGAGGTTAGATGGCATTCATCTGGTAAATTGGTGTTTCCCTTTGGTCTGCAAGAAAGAAAAGAAGCGAGGCCTAATACAGGATTATTAGGACATGGTTTTCTTCGTGGATTTCAAAGTCCCACGATTTTCCTTAAAGTTTCTTGTGATGGTGACTTTGTGCTGCCGATTATTGTTGGTATATTAGAAAGCTGTCGTTTCATTTATTTCTTCTTGTCTTTGTTTATTACAAATTTGGACAAATTTACTAGTTGTCAAGTTTTGTTGTTTTCTGACACAGGGGAGTTTGCTATTGAGAAATTGATAGATGGAATACAAGGAGATGATAATGCAGTAATTTTTTCCCCATCTCTTGTATTTATTGTTGGTTTATTAACTTTACTTTTTAATAGCCCTTGTGTTTGCATGATTTTTTTGCAGGTTTGCGCTGATCAGTTCCAACTTGCGGGAAATGTAGCAGAAGAGCTTGGATATGATGTATGGAACTATATGTGTTGGGCACTTAGGCTATTAGTTGTAGTACATTGAAAAGTTTAGAAAGATTCATCCTTAGCATTCCGTGTCTTCTTTCTCTTCATTTCAGGTAAAAATGGTACGGATTACAGAGAGAGTGGCAAATACTTACTTTGCAAGATTATGTTTTAGCAAGGTAATAAAGAAAGTTGTGAATTAAATGTCTTAGTTGTCCTAAAAACATTATCACTAGTACTTGTTATTTTTGTTAAATGTAACTTTAAATATACGCAGCCTGGGGAAAAGGATATCCTTAGTGTGGATGCACGACCATCAGATGCCATAAATGTGGCAAGTAGATGTAAGGTATTTATCTCCAAACCGTAGCTATTCAAATGCTGTTACTATCTTCAATGTTGAATGATCACTGTTTGTTTTCTGATTTTAGTTTAACTGTTTTGACAACCTCTTTCTGATTGTACTAAAAGATTTACATGCTGCTGATTATTGTTGGACTTTGCTCTATGCAGGCTCCAATTTATATAAGTAAACAAATTGTTTTAACTGATGCTATTCGAATTGGTTATGGGGTGGGAAGAGTGCGTAATTCAAAGCCTATTTATGATGTGTCCCTTGATAGGTATTTGGCCATGCTTGCTTATTTATGCCCCATCATCAATGTCATCTCTATGGGAGGCTGATTCTAAGATTGATTTGAATCTTTTTGTCCAGTGCTGCTGATGGTCCAGATTCACTAGTCGAGGAACTTGATCTCGTAAGGAATATGAATTTAGCTGTTAAAGAGGAAAGATACACTGATGCAGGTACTTAAAATAAAAATTACTTTGTTTTGACAATGCAAATTTCATTTTCATTATCAATTATACTCTATATCAGTCACACAATGAAGTCTATTGCTTCTTAAAACCATTTGATCACTTGCTCTTGCAGCCATGTGGAGAGACAAACTGATGGAGCTTCGCAAGTCAAGGCAGGAACATTAGCCAACTTAAGGTATATCAAGTTTTAAAAGTGTTGCTTCTAGCTTGCATGTGTAACTTCTACCTTGCCGCTTGCATACGGAACGGCTGCCTTAATGTCTATATAACTTTATTTCAGGATGTTTTTATTATTAAGGCTTCCACTATTGGCTTGTGGCTGGTCTGTTTGAGCTTGTTCTTATGTAGTTTCAGATGAAATTTGTCGGGTGAATACTGGTCAGAAAACAAATAATCATGGGCATTCTTTTGCATAGCACTTCGATAGACACATTCATGTCAGTTAACAGTCCAAGGGACTCGTGTATAGTCGTCAGAAGTGCAAAATATTGGTATGTACAGCTTAAACTTGCTTCCAGAAATGATATGCCCACCATGTAAGTTTGATCAAGTCCCCCCCCTGAATTGTTGAAAGCTATTAGATGATCAATTCTCTCTTCCATACTGAGTGAAAGATACTATTGCTGCAGTGACAAATGTAAACCTTTGTAGATGATGTGTATGTAAAAAATAGAAATTATGTTTCTCAAAGAAAAAGATCAAGGTGTTCTATCACCATGTAATTCTAATCAGTTCTCTTGTCTTTAATGTCTCTTATTTCATCCCTTGGTTGGAGAAAACATGACAAGCTACCTGTTGTTTTGTTGCGCTGATTTTTGTGCTTGAGTAAACTCTTCTTCACATGATTTTTATTGAAAGGAAGACAGAACCTGCTATAATTGATTAGATTCGCAGACAGTGACATGGAAGGCTCCATGAAAATGGGCTTGAATATGAAATCCGATCTTTAATTGACCGTTTTGCGCCACCCTATGATGTAAAGCTTTTTAGATATATGTGTATTTGCAATGAATACTTGTGTACAGTTGTGAGTTGTGACAGTGAAATTAATTATCAAATTTTCATCTCTGCCTGTTCTCCTTTGCTAATTGCATTGATATAAACGTTATTCAGTTTTATTTCTACATTTGAGTTCGTTAATTTTTTTGTCCGAGACAGAATTGTATATCTTTGATGTCTTTAAAAAGCCAGCATATCTTTTAGAGCATAAAGCCTTTGCGTTTTGTAGATCTTACGAATTGCCAATTTGCAAGATACATAATGATAAGATGCCTCTCTTTCTTTTCCAACTTGAAAATTTACAAGATGCAAGCAGCAATAATCCAACGAAAAGTGGATAAGTGCCGCAGCAAGGAACCAGTAAGCAAAACTGCCTTATTCCATGGTAATGCATTGCAACTTATTAGATACGCATTACGTATCCAGTTCTGATGGACATATCAGAAGCGTTGTCGGCAGAAGTAAGGAAGTCTGGGATGCATGTGCAGACGAAGAGGTTTCGGCATCCTCTCCCCATCACCCCACAGCGCATAGGCTTCTTCACCGTGCACAGCATCATCACCTATTTCTAGGGCATCTTCCTTCATCCTAAGATCGACAATGCGGCTTATCAGAATACAAATTAAGCTTGTAGCGCCTGCATTCCAAGCAGTAATAAAAGCAGCTCCCAAAAGTTGGATGCCCATCTGTTTAAAGCCGTCCGCATGTCTTCCGCCACTGAAACTATAAATTAATCCTGTATGGTACGTGGTGTCTGGGTACATCAACTTTAGAAGGGCAGGCTTAGCGAAGATGCCAGAAAGAATTCCTCCCAGAAGTCCAGCCACAGCATGCGTGTGGAAGACAGCCAATGTGTCGTCCACGCTTTGGAAGAACGCAGACCTCCTGTGCAACACCATCATTGTGTACCATGGAATTGAACCAGACATTACTCCCATCAATAGTGCTGCCCATGGTTCCACTATCCCTGCCATGTATCAATTACCGCGTCATGTTTCATACTTTCACCATCGTGTATAGAATGCATAATGTGAAATTGTGAATGTAAGAAATTGCCTAGACAAAGGGCTGACCTGCACCGGGAGTGATGCAAACAAGTCCAGTGATCATCCCCTGGACAGCACCAATGACAGAACTTTTCCTGTAAAAAACCATGTCCAGGGAAACCCATACCAAGAGGCTGGTTGCAGTGCAAAGATGAGTGTTGAAAATGGCCAACGAAGCAACCAAGCCAGCAGCAAAAGGAGATCCACCATTGAAACCTGTCCATCCCAGCCATAGGAACCCTGCACCTCCTAACATGTGAATTATGTTGTTTGGTGGAAAGTTTTGCCTATCATGTGAATGCCTTGGTCCTACCTATATGTATATGATCACCCACCATAATCGCAGATTAAGCAGTCAGATAGCTTGCATACAACAAAATCCACTGGCAGACAACACAGTTTCTCTTTTATTTATTATTAGTAACTCTTCTTTTTCGAGGTGAATATTTATTTTCTTAAATTAAAACACACAAAAGTATTAGGAGTGCATGTGAATTACCCAATATGCAGCAGTGAAACCAGCCACCCCAGAGGAAAGATGAATTACATAGCCACCAGCATAATCAATTATACGTCTTTCAAGAAAGCCATCACCCCAGATAGTTGAGGCACCAACAGTGTAACTGAAAAACAGCCATAGAGGAACAAACAACATCCATGCATAGAAGTTCATCCTCCCAAGTAAAGAACCTGCCAGCAATATAACAGTAATAGCAGCAAAAGCAAATTGGTAAAACACAAAATCAGCCACTGGGACCAAACCCCTCCTAGACCGTCCAAGGAGAAGTTTTTCTGACAATGCAGAGCCAGGTCTCCCTAACAGTGGGCTCATCTTGGCCCCAAAGGACATTTGATGGGCCAATAAGACCCAACAGACTAGGACCGCGGCAAAGGCATAGAAGGCCATGAAGGCAGAGTTGACAGCCCATTTTTTCTTGACCATGCTTCCATATAGAATGACTAGCCCAGGAACACTTTGCAGGCAGACCATCGTTGTTGCTGTTAGTTGCCATGCGCTGTCTGCCTTGTTCATCCATTCTGGAGATCCTTCATCTGGATTTAATCCTTGTGGGAAATTCATAGGGAGGAGAACGAAAGCTAAATTGGCTCGAGAAAGTTGAGTCTTTGTTTCCCTTACTTTTGCTTTCGGAAATTTAGCTTTCGTTTCTGGTGGGAATTGCAATAAAAAGGAAGATGGGTTTTGGAGCTATGTATGATGCAGTAGCATTGTAGCAATTTCCACATTGTTTTCACCAATAGTTAATAGGATACTCTAAAATTTCTAGCTGTCCAAAGTGGTTTGCTTGAAGATTCATTCAAATTCTATTAGAATTTAGAGGATTTATTTATATATTTAATTATTTGCTGAAATCATTAGATATTTACAAAGGATCTTGGAGATTTAAAATCATGAAAAACAGAAACTGAATCCTGTATTATGTCTATTCTCCACGTAATTTTTTCTACTAATTAAAGAAAAAATTTATGATTCCTAGGGGAGATTTTGTTTTGAGCTGGCCATTTACTCTTAAAAAATGAGATCCATACATGCCTGGTTGTCTGCCCTTCGTTTTCTTTATCATATATACGTCTGAGTTCAGCTGCCATTTGAAAGCAAAATCTTTGGTACTGTCTATCAAATTAGGACACAAACATTGACAGCTTCACATAACATTTTGAAGTCCAAGATGTTGATGAGCTTGCTGGCCTCTTGTTTTTTTTTTTTTTTTT
>Ga0325411_1005333_pt1 | contig 14261 bp, 12 predicted proteins | sample PopdelMetagenome_13_FD_206181 | JGI IMG/M metagenome (GOLD analysis project Ga0325411, IMG submission 206181) | Populus deltoides microbial communities from Bellville, Georgia, United States - Xylem-PdIQD-R4 | ecosystem: Host-associated > Plants > Phyllosphere > Stem > Wood/Secondary xylem... | reverse complement strand
AAAATAAAATAAAATCGTAGAGAAGAGTAACAAATCGCTTTTCTTAATTTCGCCATGGCCATGGCGATTAGGTCTTTGTTTATATTTTTATTTATTCTATCACTTACTGTCCCTTCCTTTTCTCTTCATGAAGATCAAGTTGGTCTCATGGACTGGTAAGCTCCCTTCAATCGCTTCTATTTGTTTTCAATTTCCAATTCACTGAATCCGAACAAAGCTGATTGTATTTTTTTAATCACTAGTTGATTAATAGGGTAGCTGCTAATTAATTTCCGGGTTAATTAGATTTTTTTTTAATTAGTATTAAGTTTGATTTAATGGTTAATAATGTATATAGGCATCAAAAGTACATAGGGAAAGTGAAGCACGCTGTGTTCCAAACACAAAAAACGGGTCGAAAGCGTGTTCTTGTTTCTACTGAAGAGAATGTTATTGCTTCTCTTGATCTCCGGCATGGCGAGATTTGTAAGTTTCGTTTAATGGATTTGTCCAATGCATTCTTTAATGTTAAGTTTCGCTGCTGGAGTAGTTTTTTCTTTTTAATTATTATTATTATTACTTGAAGGATGCTGATTAGTTTTTTTTTTTTGCAGTTTGGAGGCATTTTCTTGGGGCCAATGATGCTATCGATGGAATCGACATTGCCATGACAAAATGTAATGATGCTCGTTTTTCTTATCAACTTTGTTGTATTTGTTCTTGCCGCTGTGGAATTGATAAGAAAAACGATGTAGCTTTCATCATTCTGCGTGTCTTACTAAAGGAAAGAATCGTTAATACTGCTTCAATTTTTTTTTTGTGTGTATAAAGGACTTGTGAGAATATAAATAAATAAAATTGGAATACATAACACTGGTTTGTATTGCCTGCTTATTATAATGAATTTGGTGTACCAATACAAGGCTTGAGAATTCAATTTTTGTAGTCATGTTGGTTTTCTAATCTTCTATTTCAATCTTTCAGATGCTATTACCCTTTCATCAGGAGGAAGCATTCTACGAGCATGGAATCTTCCTGATGGGCAGATGGTGTGGGAATCTTTTCTTCAGGGACCAATCGACTCTAAGTCATTCTTGTTTGTGTCGGTTAGTGGATAACTTGTTAGATATATTTGAAGCTTTTAATGAACATTGTTGCATTATCTAGTCCAATCTCCTAGTCTCTCTCCTGTATCGGCTGTGTTTAGTAATTCTTAGTTAATCTAGAATATGAGGCCTTCGTGCTGAATCTATTCTTTTCTATTCCTCTTACCTTCACATACATCTCAGGTCATTGTAAAATCAGAAATTTCCATCCACAGTATCATAGTTTAGTTCCTCTATTGAAGTGTTATTTTGTTGTCTGTCATGGTCATAACTCATAATTCACAATTTCTACCCAAATCTCCTGTCATTCTTCCAAATATGCCCTTGCATGTTATGCACGCCAACATTTTCAGAAGAACTGTTGTTAACTAAGTTTTTGATCTGCAGACAAGCTCAAAAGTTGACAAGGACAACACAATCCTCGTTTTTGTTAAAGGAAGTCTCCATGCTGTTTCAAGCATACATGGTGAAATTGTTTGGAAGATAGATTTTCCTTCTGAAAGGTCTGTCCTTTTGAATTTTACTCACCAACTTTCTCTATTTAACCCATTACCTTGCAATTGATGTGATTGTGACACCCTTGTTGCAGTTTTGAGGTTCAGGAAGTAATTCAGCACCATGATGGCAATACAATATACGTGGTGGGATTTGTTGGTTCTTCCCAGTTTGATGTATACCAAATCAATGCTAAGAATGGAGAGCTCCTAAAACATGACAGTGCAGCCATTGATGGTGGGTTTTCAGGGGAAGTTTCTCTAGTTTCAAGAGCCAAACTTGTGGTGCTGGATGCTGCTAGGTCAACTTTGTTAACAATAAGTTTTCAGAGCGGAGAAATCAGCTTTCAGAAAACATACATCTCAGATCTAGTTGAGGATTTCTCAGGGATTGCAGTGATATTACCTTCAAAACTTACTGGTTTGTTTGCTGTGAAAACCAATACAGCTACAGCATTTATTAGCGTGTCAAGTGAAGGTAGGTTGGAGGTGGTTGACAAAATCAAGCATGCAACAGTTATTAGCAATGCTCTTTCAATCTCAGAGGACCAACAGGCTTTTGCACTGGTTCGGCATGGCAACAATGACATTCACCTCAATGTGAAGCAAGTTCATGAATGGAACAGTGATTTGCTAAAAGAGAGAATCAAGCTGGGCCAGCAAAGAGGGCTTGTCCAGAAGGTTTTCATTAACAATTATGTCCGGACTGATAAGTCTCATGGATTTAGGGCTTTGATTGTTATGGAAGACCATTCATTGTTGCTGTTACAACAAGGCGAGGTTGTCTGGAGCAGGGAGGATGGCCTTGCCTCAATAATAGGTGTTACCACGTCAGAACTTCCTGTGGAAAAGGAAGGTGTATCTGTGGCAAAAGTGGAGCAGAACCTCTTCGAATGGCTTAAGGTACGATCTGATTGTTTCCTTACAATTTAAGTTGGCTTACTGAAGATGAAAGTTGCCAAAAATCACTCTTTCAAGACTTGAACAAGATTCTGGTTATTTTCACTGGGTTTTTTATATGTTTTTCTCCTTCCTTAATCTCCATCTTTTTTAAACTTTACTTAGTAGTAGAGTGAGGGATCTGCATTATTGTGAGATTGCCTTTGATTTGGTTGCATAGGCGATGATTGTTTGCTATCATATTCACTACTTTGTTTGAAAAAAAGATCTCATTGACTTCTTCAAGGACTGTGATTTTGACACATGATATTTTGTTGTTCTAAGGGACACATGTTGAAGGTTAAGGGTACCTTAATGCTTGCAAGTGCTGAGGATGTAGCAGCCATTCAAGGCATGAGGTTGAAAAACTCTGAGAAAAGTAAAATGATCAGGGACCATAATGGATTCCGAAAGCTGCTCATTGTGCTCACTAAATCCAGGAAACTTTTCGCATTGCACACTGGAGATGGACGAATTGTCTGGTCTCTCTTATTGAACTCTCTACGTCAAACAGAAGCATGCGAAAATCCAACTGGGATTAATGTGTACCAGTGGCAAGTTCCTCATCATCATGCTATGGATGAAAATCCATCTGTCCTCGTTGTTGGCAGGTGCAGAACTGGTACTGATGCGCCGGGAATATTTTCCTACGTTGATACTTACACAGGGCAGGAACTTAAGTCTTTTGGTCTTAATCATTCTGTTGCACAAGTAATTCCACTCCCACTTACAGATTCAACTGAACAACAGCTGCATCTACTAATAGATGCTAATGGACAAGCGCATTTGTACCCAAGAGCACCTGAGGCTGTTGCCATTTTTCAAAATGAGTTTTCAAACATTTACTGGTACTCGGTAGAAGCTGACAAGGGTGTTATTAAGGGACATGGATTGAAGAGCAATTGTGATGGTGAAGTTGCAGACAACTATTGTTTTGGTACCAGAGAAACATGGTCCATTGTATTCCCCTCAGAATCAGAAAAGATCATTTCAACTGTAACAAGAAAATCAAATGAGGTAGTGTTAGTTTCTGGTCAAATTTTTTCATGATTGCCACTTCTTTCTTTGTCTTCTAAGATTTATTCACTTTACATTTCATTAACTACTTTTGCTGGTTAGTCTTTAAGTAACTTTCTGGTTGATTGGGATTACAGAAAACCTTTTAAACTAGGCAAGCAGGCATTGTTTTCAAAAATGGCATTAGAGTTGTTCCATGAGGGTATGCATTTTTTTTAACTAAATAATTGTTGGGATTAGGTTCAATAATTTTTTTTTCTCAGGCTTGAATTACAAGCATTGTTTTTCAGGCAACCTTGATGCTTTTTTAGGGTCTAAAAAATCACAGTTTCTGTAGATTCTTCTTCTTTCTTTACCAGAACCTCAATTTTTACCATTCAGTTTTTTTTTGCTGAAGGTTCCAATAGAAACTTTAGATATAAACTCAATAGGATATCTTGGTTTGCTGACATGTTCCCTTGGTATGTTTAATTGAGGGTCTTCTGCATTTGCCTCCAGGTTGTTCATACTCAAGCAAAGGTTATAGCTGATCAAGATGTGATGTACAAATATATATCAAAAAATTTGCTTTTTGTGGCCACTGTTTCACCAAAAGCCAGTGGAGATATTGGATCAGCCACACCAGGAGAATCACAGTTGGTTGTCTATGTTGTTGATACTGTCACTGGTCGTATATTACACCGAATGACCCATCATGGCTCACAGGGTCCTGTCCATGCAGTAGGTTTCGCCTTCCATTTTTGATGTCTTCAATGATATGCATTACCTTATTTATTTTCACCTTTTGCAGGTTTTTAGTGAAAACTGGATTGTCTATCACTACTTCAATCTCAGAGCACACAGATATGAGATGACAGTTATTGAGATTTATGATCAGTCCCGGGCAGTAAGTAATCAATCTTTACAGTTATGCAATATTGTTTGTCTTCTTATTATAAACAGGTTAACTTTTGCAAATTGAAATTCAGGACAACAAAGATGTTTTAAAGCTTGTTCTTGGAAAGCACAATCTCACTTCACCTATTTCTTCGTATTCGCGACCAGAGGTCACAACAAAGTCACAGTCTTACTATTTCACCCATTCTGTTAAAGCAATAACAGTTACATCAACTGCTAAGGGTATCACTTCAAAGCATCTTCTTATTGGGACAATTGGTGATCAGGTTGTTCACAATCTTTTAAGAAACCTAGATTCCATTGTTGTTTCCAATTTTCTTTGTGGCAAACTAGTCATTTAATGATTTACATTTCCTGCTGTAAAGAATGATGTGTTTACTGAATGTAATTGAATGCTTTACAGGTCTTGGCGATGGATAAGCGTTTCTTTGACCCTCGTAGGTCAGTTAACCCCACACAATCAGAGAAGGAAGAAGGAATTTTACCTCTTACAGATTCATTGCCTATCATTCCTCAGGTGAGTTGCCATATATCTTCTTCTCTTCCTTTTCCCCTTTAGTCTTTGTGTCACTGTTTAATGTTTACTTTCCTTGAGAGAACACTGTTGATTTTTGCTGAATCCACCTTCCCTGGAAGCGGTTCATTTATGTACAAAAAAAAAATAAAATTAGTTGTAAGATGCAGTATAGAAATTGATTCCTCATCAACTAATCTACCTTCTCTGGAAGTGGTTCATTTCCCCTTTAGTCTTTGTGTGACTTTAATTTTTAATTTCCTTGAGAGAACACTGTCGATTTTTGCTGAATCTACCTTCCCTGGGAGTGGTTCATTTCTGTACACAAAAAAACAAGCTGTAAGATGCAGTATATAAATCCATTCCACATCAATTAATCTAGAGCTTGGAGTGATCCATTGATGGATCCTGTCTTGTTTTCCTCCAACAATCTTGTACCCAAAATGGTTTTGTTTTTTCCTTCAAGATTTTGGTTTGGAGACCAATGGCACCTGATATGTTTTCTACAATAAGGAGCTGCAAGTAAATTACTTTACTTGGAAGCAATCCATATAAGTGGAAGTAATTGCAGTCTCGGATTGCGAGTGCATGCGTGAAGGTTTTTCCTTGGGGATTTCGTCAACCTATCTTATAACTAATTTATAGCGTGCAACCATATATACAACAAAGCTTGTTAAGTACATGCTAGTGTTCATTCCGGAGCAGGGATTGTAGCCTTGTAGGATGGCAGAATCTGGAAAACTGACTTTTAGCAGAGTGACTGCTCTTCGCAATCAAAACATTGAACTTCGCAGACAGGCATTCGTACAAAAACAAACCCCCATCTCCCCTGGGACTGTTTCATTCTTAATGGCCGCATGCTTTTATTTGATGTTTTCTTTATTTTAATGAAGTTCGTTCTCAAGCTGACACGGATTATCACTTCTTGCAGTCTTATGTTACACACTCCCATAAAGTGGAGGGGCTACGAGGCATAGTAACAGTGCCGGCCAAGCTGGAGTCAAACACCCTTGTCTTTACATATGGTGTTGATCTCTTTTTTACTCGCCTTGCACCCTCAAGGACCTATGATTCTCTTACAGAGGATTTTAGCTATGCCCTGCTGCTCATAACCATTGTTGCACTTGTCGTGGCAATCTTCGTGACCTGGGTCCTGTCCGAGAAGAAAGATCTAAGTGATAAATGGAGGTGAAATCGTTTCTCCTCTAGTCTGTCTGTACCCAGACAATTTTATTTCTTATTTATTTTACACCTGAGTTACTTTCACTGGAATCAGATTAGTAGATTCACTCCAAACTTGTAATGTTAATTTTGTAGCATTTCCTTTTTCAATGGCATTTTTTGTAGTTGCCATTATTACATTTTTGGTCATCATGTAAATTAGACATTGCCAAGGCAAGGGAATTGATATACTTGCTGTTCTCTATACATGCCGGGTCCATTCTTGTTATCTGAAGCAATTTTTTGGAGGGAAATGCCAAAAGGCCAGAAAAAAGTTGGGCGGGCTGTGAAAGAGAAAGCTAGGAAAGTGGTCATTTAAGAATGGGGCCAAAATTTGACTGTTTCTTGATAACAATTCTGGTTTCTGAAACTGGAATAGGGAGCTGGGCCATGGTTTTTTTGTAGGTTTTTTCGAGTCATCCAAACCTAGCTAGAGAAGCCATTATTGGAGCCCACAGAGCTTGAAAGGTTGGTGTTTGGAGAGTTGGAATCTTCACCAAAGCCATCATTCGGAAGGTGAAAGGACCCATTGATTGGTAATTTGATAGTCACTATAATTGTACTTTGTCTTTCGTTTCGTACTAGTTATCGAGAGAGGGATCAAAAAATCTAACATGCTCACCACTGTCTGCAACTTTTTCTTCAGTCATGAGATGTAATCCTTCCAGAGGAGGAGGAGGAGGAGGAGGAGGAGGAGGAGGCGAGTGTGAATAGTAAATACAGTTCCTGGGTAGGGCACACAAGATTGACAGAAGTGGAGAGTGAACACCTCTCTAACGAGACTTCTCCACCTGAAGTTTGCAAGATTTACCTTTTACTTGGGATGAAAATGACAGGCACTGTCACTGTAATTTGCCTGATCTTTTTGGAGTCTTTGTCCCATTCATCTCCCAGTCAAGGACACTCTCGTGAGCATCTCTGCACCGTTTCACTGTCCGAAGTGATCAGCTCCATAACCCTCTTCCCTCTCTCTTCCATAATTGAGAACTCTTTAACTGCCACAAAAAAAGCACCTAAGAAGCTTGACACAGCACAACTTTCTTCAAGAAGAGAACAGACTCTCAATCTCTCTTAGGTTCCTCCACAGAAACAGGTTACTACCAAGGCCTTACACTTCCACCATGAAAACCCACCATCCAAAACTCAAAACACAGCCACGTCCACTCTATTTTTGTGGTTTCTTTCGCCAATGCACAGAAACTACTTTAAGTCCCACTACGCCCAACCCACCTGCTCTTCCTATCTCCTCCACTATACCTACTCCAGCACCACCTCCACAAACAGCAGCAGCACCAACTCCAGCACCACCACCACAACAATTACCTAACCAACCCCACCAAAAGTCCACCCAAGCTGAATCCTCTTCCTCCTCCTCCTCCACTACCACCTCCCAAAGTTTCACTCAATGGAGATTCCCTCTCTCGAACTCCCCACTCCACCAACCCAGACCCGAACCCGAACCGAATCAAGACTCCGCCTTTAGACCACCGTTGGCTCCTCCCATGCACCCCAACGACCTGCAAGAACTCCTCCGCCTGGCTGAGCTGCAACTTACCAACGGCTCAGAAACTGAGCAACTTTCTGCTCTATATCTCTTAGAACGCTCGCTCGTACCCGACCCACCATCCGACCCGGTTTGCTCACCCGAATTAATGCGCGGGGTGGTGGCAAATTTGAAAAACAAAGCAGGGGTAAAACCGGCAACAAAAGTCTTATTGGCACTATGCTTGGCGGAGGCCAACCGCCACGTTGCGGTGGAAGCTGGCGCTGTGGGGACGGTGGTGGAAGTGGCGATGGAGCTCGACGGAGCTCCGGCGGAGAGGGCATTGGCGGCGTTGGAGCTGACTTGTACGGTGGTTGAGGGGGCGGCAGAGCTCCGGAACCACGCACTGGCGGTGCCGGTAATGGTGACAATGATGGGTAAAATGGCTGGGAGGGGGAAAGAGTATGCGATAAGTGCTCTCGCTGTTATTTATGGGAGTGGCGGAGTTGGGTCAGATGGTGAGCAAACTCTTCATGCGCCGCCAGAGGAGGTGGCGCGTGCAGTGGCGTTGGCTCTACAAGGAGACTGTACTGCTAGAGGGAGGAGGAAGGGTGCCCAGCTCTTGAAGGCTCTTCAAGAATATGGACGGGTAGATTCAACTCAAGAGGGGAATGAACAGCCGTGATTTGATTTTGATTTGTATGTCATGAAGAGAGAGGGAAATGATACTTTAGAATTTTATTAGCCTATGTACATGTAGAACTTATTATTAATAATAATTTTTTAATTTTATCTTATTATTATTATTATTATTATTACTATTACTACTACTACTTCATTTACTCATTACCTTTTTTTTTAATTAGAGATCAAATTTAAAAAAATTTTTTTTACAAACTTTTATGAAAATTCATAAATTTAGTGTGGTCAATTTGTTTTAATCTCCTACATAGAACTAGTTATTATTTATTTAAAAAAGTAGTATAGATGGTCACTCATCAATGAATACAAAAAATAATCATTTAATGAGGAAATTATATATAATAGATTTTTAAAAAAAAAACTATTTTTTTCATTAAAATAAAAGAACCAAGTTGAATTAAAATAGTCTAAATATAATTAAAAACTTGTTTGATATTGTAAGAATAATTATTTTTTAAAGTGTTTTTTATTTGAAAATATATCAAAATAATTTTTATTTTATAAATTATTTTGATATCAGTACATCAAAATAATTTGAAAATACAAATAAAAAAATAAATATAAAAAAAACACTTTTAAAATATAAAAATAAATGGAATCCAAGCTTTAAATATTAAGAAATACAACAATATACATAAACTCAAAGTAAATTAAAAACAAACCTTAAGACTCCAAAGTCCATTGCTTTACCTTCCATGGCCTTCAACTATAGGCTGTGATGACGATGAAGGATGATGATGAAGGAGTGCAATATCTTTTGTATTTGGATATTTTTTTTAAATAAATTTAAAATTAATATTTTTTTATATAATTTTGATGTGTTAATATAAAAAAATTATTTTAATGTAATTTGAAATAAAAAATACTTTTAAAAAGTACCTTATTATAGTAAAGAATGACAATATTAGACTATAATTAGTTTATTCCATTTAATTATTAGTTTATATAATTTAAGAATAATTAAAAATCCTCTAAGAAAAGGAAAAATTAGATTGCTTTAGGAGGAAAATGTATTGCATGAGTGATGACTAATTCTATTCTGCAAGGGAGCGAGAGTTCTCTTTTATTTTAGTTCTTAGAGCAATATGAATAAAATCATAGATTAATTCAATATATAGTTCATTGTATTTTCCAAACAGTCAAATAAGGGGGTGTTTGTTTCCTTTAAAAAAACCTCTAGAAAATATTTTTCCAAATGCATTTTTGTTTTTGAAAACAAACGCTGTACTCTAATAATGGAATAAACAATTGAAAAACAGGCTTGGAAAAAATATTTCATCAAATAAATATCCAGTTAACCTTGAGTTGTAGACATGGTGTCCGTCTGACCTAGGTGCCAAGACTCCAAAGTCCATTGCTTTACCTTCCAATTCTGTGTATTTATTTAGGATTAATCTCTTTCAATCAAGTTTAAAAATGTATATATGAGAGAGGTTTAGGGGTGTTTAAGAGTTAGTTTTAATTTTTTTTTTTGTTGAAATTTAAATTTATTTATTTTAAATTAATATTTATAAATTGTTTTGATATGCTGATGTTAAAAATAAATTTTTAAAAATAAAAAATATTTATTTTAATATTTTTTCCAGATACAAAACATTTGAAAAAACCCGCTAACCCGCTATAAAAAAAGCCCTCTTAATCTTAATCTTCGAATACAAAAGTGATATGATACAATGATCACTACAGTGGCTACAACATTAACGATTAATTAATGACCAGATTGCTGGACTTAGCATATATAATTAACTCTCTAAAATTCCGATCAATATTATTGTTAACAGTACTAAAAGAAATCAAGGTTTGAAAAGTTTTAAGAACTGCTTCATACAAATTAGGTTCCTAGCTACATTGCACCAGTGGCTAAAACACTGACCTAGCTATCTTAGATAATAATACACATTAATAATAAGAAAATTAAGATAATGAAGAACATCATCACTGGTTGCTATTTGGTTATATATTCTAAATTTAAATTTTATTTATATAAAAAATGATTTTTTAAAATTTTCTGATAACATCAAATTATAATGTAATAAGAAATTTTAGATAATTTCTTTGTTATTTTTATCAATTTTTTTTAAAATTTATTTTATTTTTTATATTTTTGTATTTCAGTTTGACTATTAATTTTATAGCCTTTTCAATATAACCACTGTGATTAAAAAAAAAAAAAAAAACATCACACTTCTATCTCATATACTTGACCGGACAGCTAGCATAGATAATAATAATAAACATTAATAATAAGATAATTAAGATAATGAAGAACACCATCACACTTCACACCATCACACTTCTATCTCATATATAATCTAGAATCCATAATAATAATTAAAAAAAAAAGATTACACATCTTGGAGACTTGATAACGAAATCTTCAAACATGCTAACCCACCATATCTTCAAGAGTATTGAAAAATCTAGCTCGACATGTTTACTGTCTTAACTTATATTGTTTGAACTCATATACATGTGTAGGAGTACTGGATAAGAGCACCGGTTTGAATTATGAAATCATGATTCATGAAGTCCACAACCACATAATAAGGCAGACAAACCACAAAGAACTACGTTAATCTTATCAAAAGTGGGTCCCGGATACTGTGGATCCCATGAATCCACCGAAGCACAGGTTTGGGATTAGTTTAATTGGAATAAACTATTACAGATTTTTTCCCCGTATTATTCCAGATATCAATGTAACTGATTAGTTTGGTTTTTGTTACTGAGCACTAAGCCTGCCATTGATGGAATATAGAAGATAGTCGACATCCCTAAAGTCCCACAACTCAATAATTTCTCCAAACTAAAGTCTCAAATACTACAAGTAAATGACTTTCCAAGAAGACAAGGGTAGCAGTAGCCATGTAACACAGAAAGTCAGTTCCTAGCTTAACTGAAAATAGTCTAACAGTAAAGAGTTAATTAAAAAATATTCTCCAATTAAATTCTATTACTTTTATTTCTCAACTCAAATATAATTCTTCAATAGAATAAAAACCTAAATAAATAGATTATTTTATATAATTTAATTATTGAGAGTAATCATCCACCCATGAATTACATCCAAAAATATATTCATGATATATAAAAAATTCAAGTAGACATATATTAACGTTTCTATATCTCAAAAGTGTTTTTAAAAAAATTTAAATATTTTTATTTTTTTATAAACTTTAAATTAATATATTTTTAGTATTTTCAAATTATTTTGATGTGTTAATATTAAAAATAATTTTAAAAAAATAAAAAAATTATTTCTGTATATTTTAATTTACATGTGTCTACAATATTCATTTAATAAATCTTGGCGAATAAGTTATGGAAGAGATCCCATTATAATTTCCCTTCAAATCATTGCTTTTGCAAGAAAATTCCATTTATAGGACTTCACCTTACCAAAATTCTGCAAATCAGGAATCTAAACCAAGGCCTAGCTAGCTCATGTTCTACGTCTGGTGGTGGCTCCGTGCTGCCTTGCAACTTATTCTTTGGGCTCCAACCCCACTGACCATCACCCCCGGTTCATTGCAACGACAGTGGTTGCACTCTTTACAGCTCCTATGATGTATGGAATGATATAAAAGATTGTCATGTTCCAAGTATCACATGCTCTACGACCGAAGAAGAGCTATGCTAAGCTGTTGCACATGCTAATCAAAGTAACCTCAAGGTTAAGGTGGTTAGTCGATTTTCGCACACCACCGAAGTTGCCCTGCCCTGAGACACAATATGCCAATTCAATCTTAATAAGCACAGTAAAGTGTAATTAAAGCATTGAAATTGACACGGATGGTTTAGTTGTGACAGCTGATGCTGGTGTGTACGTCTACGCGAGCTTATCGATAAGGTTGAACAAGCTGGATTCGACTTTTTGTGAGCACCATATCAGGAGGGTGCGAGCGATAAAGGACTAATCAGATAATTGAGAGATTTTTTATATACAGTATTAAAAAATGTTAGGTGAGATTTTTTGTTAACAACTAGCTACGACCGATGAAGGGCGCAATCGCTTTCTTAAACCCTAGCCGTTTCCTTCGTTTCACTCTCTCCCAAGCCGAAACCCACCCGGCCCTTCCCCTCATTTTTCTTCAAAGCAAGAGTTATCACTGATAGAGACACTGGGAGGTCTCGTGGATTCGGGTTTGTTAGTTACGAAAGCACTGAATCTGCCAGTGAAGCATTGTCAGCAATGGATGGCCAGGTATTGGGAGGAAGAAACATTCGCGTGAGTTATGCCACCGAGAAGAGACAACCACAACCTTACAATAGCAATGGATTGCTTTTTTTTTTTATTTTCCTTGAATGAGTTTTCTATAACTTGCGATGTTATCTTGTTATTTTGGCACTACCATGTGCCGGTAACGTTATTAATTATTCCTAAGTGAATATATATATAAAATTATATTGGATGAGTAAGGTGAGCTTTTATCCTAAGCTGAGTTTACCAGGCTGGGATTTTTTTTGCTAGACTGTGAATGGGATATTTAGCTAGTTAAGAATTAGTTAATAAGGGTATTTGAGGATCAGTTGTTAAATTGGGATTCAACTTTTGAATTAATTTTCCACCATTTTATTCATTAAAGCTAACTTTATATATACATGTTTGAATTTTATGTTTGAACTTTTTAGAGGTCCGAATAGAATTTTAGAAAGATCCATACTAGAATTTGCTTTGGTCCTTTTAATTTCCATGCACAACCAAGACAATTTCTACTTGTTTTCCAGTTTTTCATCTCTTCAATGACCCTGAAATCTAAATAAAATTTCTTTGATTACTATAAAAAAAACCGAAATTCTTATTCAATGAATGGTGAATAAAATATCTATATATATATAAAAAAAATCCAACCCCTAAGTATCAATTCCCATCCCTTACCAACATAAGTACCCTGATTTCAACAAGTTTCTAGCAGCAAAGCAGCAATGGGAACCTAAAACATGTTTTCTGGGGAATGGTCAAGCTGTGAGAGCTGAAGGATGCGCCTTAGAGGGGCAATGTATATGTTCAAAAGATAGGAGTTGTAGCCCCCATAATGGGTATTAATTTCTGTAAAGAAGGTCTGGTTTATAAAGAAGCGCGCTATAGGGTCTGTAGGTATTCATCATGAGATGCAAAATAATACTGTCGCATTGTGACTAACATCAAGCTTGATTATTGTACTCTTATTTTTCCAGTTTTGCTGTTGTTTCACGGTATGAAATGGATTCAGTTCAAAAAAGTGGAGAAAAAAGAAGATGAAATGGATGCCACCTTAAAAAGTATTTGGCATGGCTTCAAATCCATAATTCCTTAGTGGACCAGATGAGTGGAGCGCGCGCATTACCCCACTTTTCCCATCGTCTATATTTCTTCTTCTTTCAAAATTAAACACCAAATGAGGAGAAATAATTAATTTCTGGATAACAAAAAGAAAATTTACATATATGATCCAGATTAAACGAAATTGGCTGAACCTTCCCTAACTTTCAATCAGAGGAAACTGATCAGTTCCTTGCTCCCGTTTCCCTTGTGTCATTTTCTGTTCCATCCATTAATGAAGGGAATCATACGGCACTTGCACCAAATAAAATCGTAGCAGATGACATTTAAAGCTCAGACCATGTGGCATTGCTGTTTGTTGCTGGATGAAATCATGATGGGAGGGAGACGTTCCAAAAACACGTTCACAGACAAATTAAAATCTGTAATTTAAAAAAAAAATAGAAACTTAATTTCACAAAAAAAGAAGAGAAAAAACCAAATGTGATAATAGCACTCGAAGTATGTGTAATGATATTAATTTGGATAGAAAAACTTGACAGAAAGGTATATTAGAGAATTAGATATTACATAATGATATATATATATATATATATATATATATATATATATATATATATATATATATATATAAAAAAAAAATTTA
>Ga0325411_1005331_pt1 | contig 14267 bp, 7 predicted proteins | sample PopdelMetagenome_13_FD_206181 | JGI IMG/M metagenome (GOLD analysis project Ga0325411, IMG submission 206181) | Populus deltoides microbial communities from Bellville, Georgia, United States - Xylem-PdIQD-R4 | ecosystem: Host-associated > Plants > Phyllosphere > Stem > Wood/Secondary xylem... | reverse complement strand
TGTTCATGCATAAACAAGTTAAAAACATTTGAATTAAAGTTAAACAATATGCATGCCAATTATATGACAGGAAATATAAAACTATAAAGGGGTATCATCCTCCCCGAATAATCTATATTTATTCTTGGTCTCAGCATTATTTTTTATGCAAGGGTATACATGTCATCCGAATCCTATGCTGAGCACATGAAATAAAAGGGCAAAAAAAAGGGTGGGAAAGAGCCAAAATCCAAAAGTATCCGGTGGAAAGAGTGTTACATGAAGGCACAGAAAAGATTTTATTTTCATTTTTCATTTTTTTGTGTTGCATAATAGAGTTCTTTTTTTTGTTTTAAAATTTAGCATAGTAACAAAAAGATTGAGAAAATGACATAGTCTCCAAAATATTTAGATAAATACGTAGTTTGGCGTGTCGCATGACATTTAGAGGTAATTTCTCTTTCTCTTCACCCATGTGTCTTTCTTGGGTTTTTGGTCATCACAGCCCACTACTATTACCCATAGTTTGAAACCCGGCCGGCCCAGCAGGTCAATCCGGGACCCGACCGACCCGGGTCTGGGGCAGGGCCGAGTTTAAGCAAAAAACAACATGGGAATTGTTCCAGTGAGACCCGGCCGACCCAGAACCCGGCCGACTCGGGTAAACCTGGCTGAGACCCGGCCTTATTTTATATATAAACAAAACGATGTCATTTTTTCCTAAACACTCAATTTGATTGAAAGCCATCGTCTCTCTCTGATTGAATGTCATTGTCTCTCTTTGTCTCTGACCCACAATCTCTGTGGATCTCGATCCCTACTAGTTGTTTAAACTCCTTCTCTCCCAAAAGCTCATAAAAAGAAAGCATATGACGATCATATCTGTTCAAAATCTGGTCAAAGAAAGAAAATACCCTTTCATTTTTGCTCTTGTTATCTTACTCGTTTCCACCAGTATCTTCTTCTTATACTCAAACAATTTTCAATCTCTCACATTCTCTCTCGGAGATCTACAAAAATCTAACCCCACAATCTCAAAACCTTCTCAAAAAATCCAAATCCAAGGTGTTTGGTGCCTCTTCCTAATGGGTATTAAGTGTCAATTCAGCGGCCGAAAAGCAGGAACATGGTGAGATTATTTTGATTAATTCTTTTGGTAAGATTTTGGTTTTAGTTAGTTTTCTTCCTTTTTATTTCAGGTTTTAGTTGTTGGGAAAAATTTGAAAACTTAATTTTAAGTGGAGGACTGAGGATAACAGAAGATTATTCTGATGGATGGTTCACCTGAGAATCCACTTGAGTTCATCCAGGTCCAATTTGCCAATGTGGAATCTAAATTTGCCACTGTAATTTTTGACTCTGGTGAGATTAAAGTGGAGGGAAGAGTGAAAGACAGGAAGCCCTACCTCACCAAGGTAGATTCATTTGGTGTTGATGTGAGCATGGAAGGTAGCCTCATACTTTGCAATCAGGTTGATCAACCAGGTATGATTGGCAGTGTAGGGAATATCCTTGGCGAGGAGAATGTAAATGTGAGTTTCATGAGCGTTGGCAAGATCGCTCCACAAAAACAAGCAGTAATGACCATTGGTGTGGATGAAAAACCCAGCAAGGAAGCGCTAAAGAGGATCGGGGAGATACCAGCAGTTGAAGAATTTGTGTTTCTTAAGTTGTAGGGTGCACAATTCTGTCATTCTTGAACCTATTTTTTTAGGTTGACCCGGGTTAACTCGGGTGAACCCATCTGACCCGTGACCCGATCATTATACCGGGTTGACCACCGAGTCAGGTTTTAAAACTATGTTATTACCACCCACATGCAGAATTAAAAGTATGTATATTTCACATTTGTCCTTTATTAATTTCGTAGTATTTGTGTTAATTTGTGCTAATTGTTGATTCTGATTATTTTAAGGTTTAGAATTAGGGTTTTTTAGGAAAAGAAATAGGGTTCTTATGAATTAGGTTTAAATTATATTAATTAGTTATAAAATACATTAATTTGAGTTGTTAATTTTGTTATTTGTGAAGAAAATCGATGATTTTGAGTTGTTGTTGATTGTGAATTGGGGTAAGGGTTTTCTAGGTTAAATTAGGGATTTTATCGAATTAGGTATAAAATATGTTATTTAGCTATGAAATACATAGATTAAGGTGATAATTTTGCTATTTATAGAGAAAATTGGTGAATTTGGATTTTTGTCAATTATGTTATCCTTACGGTTTCATTGAATAAAATTTCGTTAAAATTATGTACCTTGATTAGCCCCACGATATAGATAAATTAGGCTTGGGTTTTGTTGTATTTATTTTTATAAAATATCTCATAGTATTGGAATATTATGTTTTTATAATGGTACCATTATCAATAAACAAAATTGTATCACTTATAATGGAGGAAGTAAGAAATCCTAACTGCTATATTAGTTATGACTCTTACCAAACTACCTAGAATGTTACGTGATCAACTTGGTTGGAGCCTGTTTGAAACTAAAGTTGAAATTACTTGAAGAATGTAAATCGAGGTTAAATCAACTTATTATGTTAGTGAACCCAATTATAGTGATAGAAGTGTGAATTCAATGTATGGGTTTACCAATAACAATACGTTGCATAATTTAAAATCCTACTTGAATAGGAGACCTAGACCAATGAAACTCCTATAGTATGGAGTTCACTCGGGTGACAAGTTACACTCAAAGGACCATACAAGCGTTACAAGCAGCTGGTCCATTTGGTTTAAGTGGTAATGCAAGGAACATAATATTAGCACAAGATGGTGGAGACACCAGACCCATACCACAAACTACACGAGTATATGGACGGAGACGATGTAGAATGGCCTAGCCTGTCACGCTTTGGTTGGAAGACTAAGTCCATTTGGGTTTATTTCATTGTTATTTTATTTATTTAGCCCATTTGGGTTTGCTCATTGTTATTTTATTATTTATGTTAAACAGTTTGATTTGATGGGCCGAGCCCAATAACAGGATGTTTTAGGGTTTACTATTTATATATTCTTCTGTCATTTTAAGAGACAGTTTTGATGATTAATGAAAATATTACAGACTTTGCATATCTCAATTCCCCTTTCTTCTCTTCTTCAGCTTCTTTCTTTTCTAAAGCTTCTTTATGTTTTTGCTTTAATTTTATTATTTATTATTTCGCATCACAAGAAATGATAAATATAAAAGCCTGGTTTGGTATGATATTTGCTCTATATTTTATAGAAAATCTGAACCAAGTGACAATAAAGATGATCATCATATTAATAGAGTTGGGAAAGATGAAGAAGATGAGAATATTGAATTAGTTAAGTCATTAGACCAATTCATAACACCTCTTGCTCTTGAATTTAAGGATATGGGTGGGTATGCCCAAAATACATGTAATGACCGAACTTTGAGTCATATGAATTCGAGCTTATTAGAGTGTGTTTGGCAGTGTGGTTGCGGTTGATTTTTAAATAGCTTTTCGTGCCAAAATACATGCGAATGATATGTTTTTTATTTTTTAAAAATTATTTTTGACATTAGCACATCAAAATGATTTGAAAACACTAAAAACATATTAATTTGAAGTTAATAAAAAAATAAAAAAATTTCAAATTTTGTCAAAAGCACTTTTAAAACGTAGAAACAAACAGACCCTAAGTGATGAGTTAGTGGTTGGAGGAAAGTTCATAGACAAGTATGAATGTGTTACTGCAGTTAAGCACTAGTATATCAATAATTCATTGTAGTACAAGGTCCAATGTTCAACTAAAACTTATGTGCAATTCCAATGCATTCAAAAACTAGGTTATAAATGGTATTTACGTGGAGGATATCATTAGACGTATGATTCATGTTAGATCTCAAAATTGAAAAGGTCACACACATATCAAAACTCATTTGTTTTGCAACACCACCATTAAATTGATTTAAATTTTATTATTGAGGTGATGTTGACAATTATAAAAGCCAATACAAGTATGAGTGTTGCAAATATTTAGTTTACTATATATATAAGGATTATGAGCATAACATATCACATTAAAAAGCATGGGTAATTAAGAAGAAAAATAAAGTGGTTATTTGGTACTCGAAGAGTTATTTCAAATGTACCTATAGTGTTATTAGCTTTTAGAGAAACAAATTTAAGAATGGTTATCGATTAGGATAATAAAATAATTGGTGGCAATAAAAAATCATTAGGAGAGCATTTTAGGCATTTAGTGTTTCAATTGATGGGCTTCAATATTAGCATCCTCTTATTAGTATTAACGACACTTGCTTGTATGGTAACTACAAGACAACGTTATTGATTGTAATTGCATATAACTTAAATAATAAGGTTTATCTTGTGTTTTTTTATTGTTGAAATAGAGATGAACAATAATTAAAGATGATTTTAGATTTGCTTTGTTGGTATGTAATTGGTGGTCGCATCAAGTTGTGTATTATATGATATATCGTCCACGAGCATTTCAAACTTGTCTATGAGCTAAGGCAATTTTGGTGTTGATCTCTACACATGCGCTACAAGTTTGTCCTTAAATTGGACGAGTTGGGGTGATGAAAGCCCGTCTATAAACACTCTAGGTTTATCTACGAGCTATAATGATTTTTAGATATAGTTAAATTAAATATTTTAATGCTATAAAAATTATGAATTTAGTTTAAACTTAATCAAATGTTACGTGAATTTTCATTATGTTTAATGCTATAAGAATTACGACTTTAGATTTATCTACAGAGTTGTTTAGAAGTATAATAGCGGTTGCTTTTCAAAATATTTTTTGCTTAGAAATGCATCAAAATAATATATATTTTTTTATTTTTAAAAAATATTTTTGATAAATTTCAAATTGTATCATATATATATATATATATATGGATGGATCGAATGACGGGGCATTTGCCGGTAACTGTCTTCTACTCTTCATTCATCTCCTGTCTTCATCTAAAAACGAAAAGGTTGAGTAGGGTTTTAGAGATGTTTTAATTCAAGTTAATGTTTTTATTTGGCCTTGCAAACATGGCTACATGGGTATATGATAGGCTACCGCACACCTGCCTAGACCAGTACCCACCACTACAGGAACTCCACTGCATTGTTTTTGTCAAGATCGAAGCTCTATATTAATTTATTCGATCACCAATAAAATGGTTAAAAATACAGGAACTCCACTGCATTGGTAGAATTCAATCTTGAAAATAAACCAAGCCAAATGGTTAAAAGGGGGAGGGGAAAAAAAAAAACAGTGGATGATTTTTATCAGACTCAAAGGTAGAAATGAACTCTCTTCAGTTCACCTTCTTATTTAATTTTAAAAACACAATTTATTAATTAAACGAATTTAAATAACACATTGATTATCCATACAAAACACGACAATAGAAAACAAATACATTAATGAATTTAATGTTCTTGTCTTTGTTTTACTCGTCTGTCCAATTTTGCTTCATTTCTTATTACTGCCAGTAGGCCATGGCATCGTATTTCTCAAGAACACTTTTTTTTTTTTTTTTTTTGGGGAATGAACATCTCTGTGTAAAGAAAAGAGTATGTATTATACCGACTGAGATAAATAAATAAATAAATAAATAACAATAAAAAGGGGACGTGGGGATGAGATTGTTGATTTTAAAAATTTAAAATAAAGTTGATATGCGAAATGGACTGGTCAGGTGAAAAAGAAAAGAACGTACGAGACTCTTACACGCACGCGTGTGGTGTGTGCCCTCTATACAGTGATCAAGATCAAAGGCTGAGAAGGAGCACCAAAAGATCCTGACTCAAGATCCGGTTTCTGTTTCTTAATTGGCACGCGCGTTTTCTCTCCGTTTTGGCTCTAGCGCTGTGCAGTGTGCACCATCAGATTGCCACGTCCCTATCTCATTTCAGTCCCAAATCTATATCCCATTCTCGATTGCGTCCCAGACATATAAAGTTTATGCACATTAGACCAAATATGAACATTAATTTTCAGTATAATATGAATGCTTTTTTTGCATTAAAATATTATCATTTTGGATAAAGTCTGATTGAAAATCCCAAGAATATTAAAAAGAAACGAAAAAAAAAAACTGAGACAATGATCGTTTGCTTCACTAAGTTTAATAAGCTCACATAACTTCGATAACATGAATAAAAAATGCAAAGATAATAAATAAATTGATAAAAAATTAACAATGAAAAAATATTAAAAAAAACTTGATCCAATCTCATTCGGGTTAGTATGCTAAATTTATGACCTGGTTATAATACCAGGGTAACTATGTTGAAGCAAATTGAATAAAATAGTGAAATTCAATTACCAAACAATATAATATCAAATGGAAAAATTAAAAAAAAATAATGATTAAAAAAAAGCAAAGAAAAGAATTTCAGGTCAATTCGGATTAACCCGTTGACCCCGCAAATATAGACATAATATGAGATAACTTCGTATGCATAAAAGTGAGAAAAAAAAAAATTTGAAGCACAATTCTCAGTAAATCAAACATTAAAAGATGAGATTGGAAAAAAAAATCAATTTTTTAAAAGAACATAAAAAAAGGCCAAAGTCAACTCATGTTGATATTTTAAATATGTGACCTAAGTCATGAGCCTGAGACCAATGCTAAAGAAGACAAACGCTAAAAAATAATGAAATAAAATTCTAAATCATAAAATATTGAGGGATAAAATTATAAAAAAAAGACCATAAAAAAAGAATTTAAAACAAAACAAATAGCAAAAAAAAAGAGAAAAGAATGGAGACCAAATTTAACATAAAAACAAATTAAAATCAAATACTAAGGAATGGAATTGAAAAAAAATCAATTAAGAAAAAAAAATAAATAGCAATTAAAAGAATCATAACCAAATTTAATATAAAAATTAAATGAAACCGAACGACGGGGGACTAAATTGAAGAAAATAATTAATAAAAAAATAAAAGCAAGTGGTAATAAAAAGAATAAAAAACAAATGAAAAGATACTTTTGTATTTTAAAAAAGGAGAATAGAGGGGAAAAAAAGTCCATTGAAACCACAACGCCAACCCATTGTTGACATATGACCCTCCACCGTGTAGGTCTCAGTGCCTCGCTCACAAAACCATCATGAAAGGCGGTCACCAATAATTCCCCCCTTTTCTTTTATTTTAAAAAAAACCAAATTGTCCTTTATCACATTTGATAATAACAAAAAACCATAATGAAAAGATAAAAAAGCTCTTTGACTTGGGTCATTGTTTTGTTGCTTCCAATGATAATTAGTCATTTCATTGTGCTTTTAAAGATAAAAATCCAAAAATGCCTCCTAGTCAACAATGAATCAAATTATACTTTTAAGGGTATTTAGCTATTACATTATGCAAATAAAACATTAAAAGATGATTTGCCTCCATTCAATTTATTAAGGACAAATGAATTTAGTAAAAAAGATCATTTTGCCTTTAAAAAGTAAGTTCTATAAGTTTTATTGTGGATGACAAAACTATTATTTCATTATATAAATTCACAATAAAATGTAAATGCATTCATAGTAAAACATTAACCTCTTTAAGTTTTTGTTTTAATTGAAGTCTTCTAGTGCTTTTTTTATTTCATATTCAAGGAAACTTAGATTTAAAGTCCAAACTTATATCCCATTATCAGCAATGTTTTATGCCTATAAAATTGCCTCATATGTTATCAATACCAGATAAGTCATCTTTTATCCATTTGTTGCGAGTAGCAATTAAATATTTCTTTTCAAGTTTGAATAAGTTTCCACATGTTGAGAATAATAATCAAGTAGGCTTCCATAACATAAAGACCTAAAAAACCAGGGCTATTTGTTTGTAAAATTTTAAACATATATTGATATGTATGTTTTGAGTTTACATTTCAGTATGTCATTTTTTCTAAATTAATTCATCATTTACAAGGTTAGTACATTTAATTGTGAAATTAATGATTATATTTGATCTTTACCAATATTTTTTTGCAATCATAAAAAGTGAGCTATATGTTTTCTATCTAGTTTTTTAAATGATATATTTATTTGTTTCAAACTTATTAGTCTTTAAAAATTTTATAAATTTATTAGTGATGAAATTTGATTTTATCATATAGGCTTGAAGATCAAGCCAAGACCTGGAATAAAATTGTTAATCTCATGGTTCTAGAAATTTGATCTATCTTTTTTTGGCGAAATGATTGATGAATTATACCCGATACTTCAAAAGATCCCCTCATTTAAATTTAGAGACTCTTCAATGATTAAGTCAATATCATAGCAGGGAAAAAACAATATTTTTTTAATAAGAAAACCATATGTGTGTGTGTGTGGCTTTCCTGATAGAGAAAGATTGAACCTGGCAGGTGGAGGTTACGTTAGTTCATTTTGTAGCTCCTGAGATCCCCTCCTTCATGAAAGGGAAAAAGATTTACATATTAGTCAAATATTTGTCTTGACATGATAAAATATAACCGACTTATTAGAAAACAATATCTCAAATGGTGCTCACACAAATCTAGGCTTAATACTTGACTGAACCTGTAGGTGGTGTGTCTGACGGCTTACTAGACCCACACAAACCTAGGCTAAACGCTTGGTTGAGCCTGAAAATGACGAGTCTGCCGCTTGCCAAACTCATACATGTCTAAGCTCAGTACTTGGTTGAGTCTAGAAATGGTGGGTCTAATGGTTCGTTAGATCTATATATATCTTGACTTAACGTTTAACTAAATTAGAGATATAAATTATCACCATAAATGTTTTTTATTTATTCAAAAGTGAGGACCCGGGGAAAAAAAAAGTTATTCAATGCATTAGTAATTTGGTCTGTAATTATTTTATTATCGAACTAACACAATGCAACTTTCTAAATTACTTACAAAGTCGTATGCAAAAGTGAACTAAAATTTTTAATTTTTGTGAAGATCTTTACAATATCCAAAACATTGTAATAAAATACCATGAGGCACCATGACTAGTTTACAAACACAGTGATGAAATTAGACGGAGGTAAGATTGGATCGACATATTTGTCTTTAAATATTTCTCAATTTGATTCCTTTATAGCACGCATGTTAGATGGAAAATATCAACAAGCAGTTGATACCCAAACACAAAGTATTTCACCATGGGACTCAGTTAGAAATAGGTATACAAATTAGGTGCTAAAATGACATTCTCTCTTTTTGTCTGAGACAGCTGGCAATGCATCACTTCCCAGACAGGTGTATCGTCGTGGGTCTTTTTATTTCATGACACCTGTGCTGCCTAATGCGGTGATGAAAAGCAACAGCACCTGCCCCGAACCAAGGGGGTTACGAGAAGGACGAACAGCCAAGCGATCTTGTACACGTGGCAAGGTGGTTTACTGTTCATTTATTTATACAGGGGAGCAGCTCGAAGAGCGAAAGGTTTACATGTTTTTTTTTAAATAATAAATAAATAGCAAATAATGCAAGGTACGATAAAAGAGCAGTAGTTGTTACAGCCAAAAGCAGAGTGTTTCACCGATCATGTCCTGTGAGTCAGCATCATCCCAATTTGCAGTAAATTATTAAAGAAACAAACAAAAAGACAATATATGCACACTCTTTTACATGCCACCATCACCGTGCTGATACTGCTGTGTAGTCTATTTAAGACTATATTATTCTTTAGTCCTCCCGTCTTTAACATGATTATAACCTACTCCTCATGTTTGAAAATATATATAACTTGATCTATAAGGCACGCGGTTGAAACCCTGTTTTTTAAAAATTTAATTAATTTTTGCTTAATTTTTTTATATATATTTTTTATTATTTTGATGTATTTATATTAAAAATTATTTTTAAAGATTAAAAAATATTATTTTAATATATTTCGAAGCAAAAAACATTTTGAAAAGCAACCATTACCACGTTTCCAAGCACCCTCTAACCTTGCTTTGGTTGGCAGTTATCTATTTGGTTTCTGTATAAGAATTTAGATAGGGAATGGGATACATTTGGAATTTAAAGGGATAAAAAATAAAAAATAAAAAATAAATAGTTTTAACAAGTCGATGGTGCACTAGTATCCTGATTGGTAATATAAATTGTTTTTTGCTTGAAAATGTATTAAAATAAAATATATTTTTTAATTTTTTAAAATTTATTTTTAATATCAGTATATAAAAACGATTTAAAAACACCAAAAAATAGCTTGAAGCTAATTTTTTTTTCAAAAACAAGGTTGAATTGCAATGTCGAACAGAGCCTAAGTGATAAATTTCCAACCATCGAGGATTATGTTGTAATGAAAATCACAAGCGAGGGACTGAGAAATAATTTACTCCTCATTTTACGTGAGGGAAAAAATAAAACACAAAAACACCACCACCAATTCGCAGCCATTCCTTGCTAGTGTCTTTTATTTTTAAGTATTTGTTACGGTACACCTTGCCTCGGTTAAGCTAAAACCCCAGATTTGAATCAGGAACTCTCCTCATCCTCTCTCTCTCTCTCTCTCTCTCTTTCTCTCTCTCTGCTATATTTATGGCTATCTAATAAATTCGCCTTCAATCTTTCCTTCTTTTGCATTTCATTTTCACTAGTTCAAAAGTTGAAATCTCATCAGCTTGTCTTTCATGGTGCTGAATTTCATATCCACCTGAAAAAGAAAAGAAAAGAAAAGGGGGCCTAATATTCATGGCTCAAAAGCAATTACACGAGCTCTTGCAAGATGATCAAGAGCCATTCCAGCTAAAGAACTACATTGCTGACAGGCGTTGTCAGCTCAAAAGACCCAGTATCCCGAAAACAAACTTGGTACAAGTCAAGAAGCGAAAACCCATCTCTCAAAAACATTTTTGCAAAAATGTTTGCCTTTTCTCTTTCCAAAACTCTCCAGACCCGAGAAAATCCCCACTCTTCCAGTGCTCTCCTCCCAAAAGCCCTTGCAAAAGCCCTAATGCTATCTTCCTACACATCCCTGCAAGAACGGCCGCGCTTCTTCTTGAAGCTGCCGTTAAGGTGCAAAAACAATCTTCGTCTCCCAAAACCAAGTCACAAAACAATGGGTTTGGTTTGTTTGGGACTTTATTAAAGAAACTAACTCATCGTAACAAAACCAGAAATCATGAAATCCGTACTGGTAATCATGGGGGCAAAGTTTCAGTGAAGGAGATTCTAAGGTGGAATTCCTCAGTTGGGCGTGGAAATTTATCCAATGAGATAGATCACCGCAAGCAGGAGCAGGGGCAGGAGATTATAATGGTTGATACCAGTATAAATGAGAAATGTGGTTGTGAGAGGGGCTTTAATTCTTGTTGTAGCAGTCATATCGGTAGGCCTAGCAGTGAGGTTTGGTCAGAGAAATCCTTGGATTTGGATTTTGATACCTCAAGCAGTACTAGCCAGTCCGAGGAGGATCAAAACGTCGATCATTTTGTTAACAAAGACATCATAGATCATGGTGATTTTGCTTCTAATGATAAGCAATGTTTCTGTGACAGCCCTTTCCATTTTGTTCTTCAAAGAAGCCCTTCCACCGGTTGCCGCACCCCAGACTTCTCGTCTCCGGTCACTTCGCCTAGTCGCCACATATTTGAGGTTTGTGTAATTTTATTTCATTTTTCATTTTTGGTTTATTATTAATTACACTGGCTGACGATTCAACTCGCGAATCTGTCCGAGACTCTGAGTTTGAGCGTGTTTTGAATTGTCGGCAATAAGGTCTGTTTTATGCAAATTCTGGTCGGAATGTGTTAATGACAAGTGTAGCCTTTCAACTCTACTGGACTACTTTGCAAGAATCAAACAGAGACTAGGGGTATCGATGTCCTTTTAATATTCAAAGTGAAGCACCCGGACTCCTTTGATCATGACTCAAGAAATAATTTTTTTCTTAATTGACTCTGCCTGCCTACCTAGAAAATAATTTTTGCAAGAAAGGACAAATCCCTATTTTGTTTTCTGTGTTAGATCCCCATTTCTGTACGCACATTTGGCTGTCTGTATTTATTTGAGAAGGAAAGTCAAAACAAACCCACCAATTATACACACACACACACACACACACCTAACATATGGAGTATATCAAGTCACAATTATATTATAGAATTAACTAAAAACTAAGTATTAATCAATGTGGTGTGATGAGATTTCATTTCGATTTAAATCAGTGCAAAGAGAGCAATGGGGATGTAGAAAGCTTAAAGAAATTCAAAGAACAAGATGAGGAGGAGGAAAAAGAAGAAGAAGAAGAAGATAAGGAACAATGTAGTCCTGTTTCTGTTTTGGACCCACCCTTTGAAGATGATGACGATGGGAATGACGATCACAACGAGGACGACGGTTTTGATCTAGAATGCAGCTACGCAATTGTACAGAGTATGTTGTTTCTCAATAATTTATAATTAACGAACTGCCTTTTTTATTTTATTTTATTTTATTGTTTGATCTTTTACCATTACAACTACTTTAATGAGGCACGTACTGCTAACCAGCTTCTGTTGCAATGACGATGATCATGATCTGTGGTGGGTTCCATTGGATAGATTGCTTGCCAATCACATTTTAGACGTATTTTGTTGAATGAAATCAGTTTGAGGTGTTGTGTGCACATCAATTAATACCCGTATCTTTTTTATTGTAAAGAATATGATACCGAGCCCCTGCATCCAATCCAGTGTTGTCAGAAGTGACCCACAAGCATCATTCTGGAACTCCTTTAAAAACTGGTGGAACCCATTTTAGTTATGATTAGCTCGATTGATCGTATTCTGATAATACATTAATCTGTTAGTATTACTGTTTTGAGATGCGACATGCTTTGTTTGCAAATGTTTAAACCTAGCTGAGTGAGCAGGATATATTGGATTTACTTGAATTGAGAATAGCAGCCTAGCACCAAATAATTAGTAATAATGACAATGGAAGAAAGTTGACAGTAAATTTACTAGTGACCTGCATCTTGGTGAAGGAAGGTGACATGATTCATGATCACATTTGTATCAATAAGTTGGCCTTTCTTTAGTGGCGAAACCTTTGTCTTTTCCAGGTGTTTGTTATCTGATCCGGGGCCTGTCTCTCGTTATATATATATATATATATATATATATATATATATATTCCGATCTTTTCACTTGACAGTAGCTTAAATGTTGTGGAACCCTCCATCCACCGAATACCAACAATTTCATAGCTTTTAACCCAACCCATTGTACATTGAAAAGACTGAAAAATAAAGATCCAAAATTGTTCACTTTGGCTTCTTGTCTTTATACTTCTTTTTAACTGGGAGCTGAATTCTGCTATGCGTACATGATTCAGGATAAATGAATTTGATGAGATTGGAGTCTTTGTCTCTGTCCAAAATGTTTGATGATTATTTAGTACTTGGTATGGTTTGTTTCAGCACTGCACATGTATATTTGGTTCCTTCCCAAGTTGCAAAACTATTCATTTGCATATGCATTTAATGCCCATTTTCCTTGTATTTATACATGTATGCTGTATTGATTTCTGTTGTCTTTTGACATTTGAAGGAGCAAAGAAACAGCTATTGCAGAAGCTGCGTAGATTTGAGAAACTGGCAGATTTGGATCCAGTTGAACTGGAGAGAAGAATGGCAGAGCAAGAAGAAGAAGAAGCAGTGAGTGACCTTGAGGAAGAAGAGCAACGCAGTGAAGATGATGAGTTAATTTCGTCAGATAGGGAAAAGAACATCGAAACTTTTATCCTAGAAGAAATACGTAGTAAATCAAGCTTTTATCTTCCAAGAAAAATACAAAGAGACATGAAGAGATTGATCTCGGACCTCATTGTCGAGGAAGGGGGAGGAAACTTTTTCTACAGAGAATCAATGGCAAAAAGGATCTGCAAGAGATTAGAGTCCTGGAAAGAGGTAGAGCCCAACACCATTGATATGATGGTAGGACAAGATTTTAGAAGGGAGCTCGATGGGTGGAAAGGAAACCGAGAGCAAGTGGAAGAGACAGCGTTGGAGATTGAACTTGGTATAGTTGGCTTATTGGTGGAGGAACTGTCTGAGGAATTAGTTGCTTAATTTGACCAGGATCGAATGGAAACATTAATTTTCAAGCTGAGATGTTCGTTAAATGAATTAATATTAGATTAACTTAATTTGATTTATTTTCAATTATATATAACCCAACATCCAACATGAACTGTGATGCAAATACCCGGCCTAAGCGATCCAACGCATGAAAACTGCGGTGAGACGTTAGCTTGTTTGGTGGCATGTACATGTATGAAATTGTGGAAGGTGCACGTATCAAAGCTTGTCAAAAACATTTTTTTTAACACGAAATAAAATATATAATATAAATTCTG
>Ga0325411_1005330_pt1 | contig 14267 bp, 10 predicted proteins | sample PopdelMetagenome_13_FD_206181 | JGI IMG/M metagenome (GOLD analysis project Ga0325411, IMG submission 206181) | Populus deltoides microbial communities from Bellville, Georgia, United States - Xylem-PdIQD-R4 | ecosystem: Host-associated > Plants > Phyllosphere > Stem > Wood/Secondary xylem... | reverse complement strand
TGAAATTTCAGTTGAGTTTCCTCTATAATTAGATCGTTCCAAGTTATCGATAATGTCATAACATATAACAATTTAACATCACAATCATGTTCAACCATCTTGGACCATTATCACAATGTTCCACACAAGATTAATTAACATCCATTCTCCGGTAACAAAATCAATTCTCCAAATCCATTTCTTACAATACTTTATATAAAAATTGTAAAAGTATTTGGTGTTTAAAAATTATAAACTGAGAATAATTATAGAAATCATAAAAGTACATTCTGACTTAAATAAGAGACAATCATGGATATGCTTCGATTGTGCTCTAACTTCATTTAGTTATCTATTTCTATTACACATGTTCTAATTCCATTAATAATAATATCGTTAAGTTTAATTACACAAAATATGATGCATCAATACAAATGTGTACATGATGAACTAAATTCAAAATACATCCATACTACTAGTCTATTGAAAGTAGTTATGTAAAGGATGGACTATTATGCACAAGTTTGGGAAGGACTTGTAATTTTAGGATACAGATGATTTTGGGTTGGGACTTTCAATGAAAAAATTTGGAAAGAAACTCATATAACAAATTGTTAAAGTTTCGATAAAAAAAAAAGTATGTTAAGGGAAAAGGAAAGAAATAGTTTGTCATAACAAATGATGTTTTTGCTTACTATTAATATTATATGGCAATATAACATGAATCAGAAGGGTTGCGATAAGATGTTAATGTGTAAAGGTGTTTTTTTATGGTAAGGAAATTTTTTAAAACCTTGAAATAAAGATGCTACTTGATGTGTTTGATACATTTATTGTGTATTATGATTTGAATACAAGGATGTATTTTATGTATATGTTGAAATTGGGTTTCGTTAAGTAATGGGAGCATGTGGAAAATGCAAATAAATGATTGAATAATGTGATTTCCTTGTTATAATACATAGAACATGTATTAGATGAGAAACCGGGATATGATCCTCATCTAAGCTCTTCCAAAATAAATGTATCAAACAAACTTTATTTTTCTTTTATTTTAGCCCTTGTTTAAACCATTTAAGCTCTTCCAAAATTCAATAGATCTAGGGATGTAATTGAATTTTGGATTGGTTTATTTAATGTAATCAAGCGTTTAATTAAATAAATATCAAAGTTCAAAAGTCAATTGTAGTTAAAATTAATAAGGATTAGTGATCAAAATGAATAGGAATTGAGGTTGTATGGGTTTAATTTACTTAATTAGAGGTGAAATTATAAAAATGGTGAAATTGGGTTTCGATAAGTAATGGGAGCATTCTGTTAAACCGAGGACTTGAAACCACTATTTATTTTCTTCTTCCTTTTGAATCAGAGAAAGTTGCTAGAGAAGCCAATAAAACAACTTAGATTCGACCTAATCTTCCCACCAAATATGTTCCAACATTGGCAGGACTGTTGGTGTCCCATTTTCACCAAATGCCGAACAAGATCAAGATGTTGAGAGAATCTCATTCTCTTAAAAGAGATCAACAAGATAAGAGGGAAGATGGATTTTGTGGGAGGTGATCCCATGTTTGCCCTATAAAACCGAAAGGATGTCACTGTTGGGGGGGGGGCCTGGAGTTTCAAGTTTTATTAGTAGCCACCATTAACCTCCTGAAAATGACTACCTTTGAGTTCCAAAAATCCTAGACAAAATACTTGACCATTCATTCCTGTCTTGCTCCACACCTCAGTCTAAGTGTTCTCTCATGAATAAAAAAAACCAAAAATACAACTGTGAAATAAAAAACCAAAATTAGCTGCACCCTCAACCCTTTGTTTTCAACTTAAAATGAAGTGACTTGGCCAATAAAGTTTCAAAGAGAAAATACAACAACAGCAAGGGAGATTCTCAAATCCGCAAAGCTATCAACTTGCACAAGGAAAAAAAAGGCTCTGGGATTCTTTTGCAGACCTAATACCTAATACAGGAAGCAGTGTTCACTATTGTGTAGCCAATAGGTTATCATTACCACTGCATGTATAATTCTTGTATCCTTCCCTTCATAACTACACTTTATTGTCTTACTCTGCTGTCTCTAGACATGATATATATTAAGACCTGTTGTTTCCTTTCCCTCTGTGTATGGAAGGCTTTGATTCTCTTTGCCTTCTCTTATTTCTTTGTTTTACACATTAGTGCCTTGATAAAAAGGTTACCTCATGTTTTCGCAGCCAAGCCAGCAAGGTTTTTGTTCTGCGTTATATGTCTGCTAGAAAAGCGAGAGTGGTTGTTTATTTGTGTTGTGATTGGCAAGTTAAAACCTGTGGGTGTTTGCCAGTGGAAAGAGAAGTCTTAAGGAACCAGGGTTGTCCTATCATCATAGTGCTTTGTTTTCTTTTTCTTTTTCTTTTTTTCTTTATCAATTGATAACCAACTAGTCGTTCTGAAACCCAGGAGTCTTTGGTTCCTAGGAATTTTTAAGGTTTGTATACGTGAGTGAGCTTTAGATAGTATTATAGTATTTGACATTTCGTTTAGAAAATATTTTTAAAAATATTTGAAATTTTTTTATTTTTTTACTTCAAATTAATATATTTTTTTATTTTTATGCAATATAAACACAATGTCAAACAAATATAATTTTAAAATTTAAAATATTTTTAAATTTTCAAGATTAAATAGATCTTTAACTCAAAGTAATTCAACTTAAAAAAAATATCAAAATATTATGAAAGTAAAATGTTTTAACGCAAATATTTTAAATATAAAGTTAGGTCAATGTTATCAAGGTTAATAGGATCTAAAGCATCCCTTGTTTTGCTTAAATTCCTAAAAGGTATAAACATGAAAAAACAACAACATGAATATAAATCATATATATTAGTGATAAATCTGATTTTAAAAAATTAATATCATTGTTAATGAAAATAGTAATAATAATTTTTAATATTATTATTAATATCATTTTTATTAAAAATAGTAATGAAAAAGAGTTTTTTATACTTGGATGGTTTAATTAATTAAATTGAACCAGGTTCAATTTGATTCAATGGCTTTTTAAGACCGAAATGGAACATGTGAAATGAAACCGGAACATTCAGGCTAAAATTTAGCTGAAAAATCCGGAACGGACCGAGATTTGAAATGAGATGAAAATTGTTCAGTTTCTGTTTTTTGAATTGGTATGAAATGTTTCAGCCATTTCAAACGAAAGGGAACGAAATTGACAACCTTAGGTCAGGTATGGTGTGGGGGCATGACACTATTTTACAACATGAGTTTCCTATCTGCTTTACCACGTCAAGTTCTTTTAAACTTAATTTTATATGGCCAAGCATTTAAAAAAAAAAAACAACTTGAATGTTTTAGCATTATTAAGAAAAAAATAAAAATAAAAATAAAACTAAAATGTTTGTCTTAGCATTTTTTATTTCATTAGGTTTTTTTTTAAAAAAAGAGAACTTAATTTGCATTTTTTTTTATGCTAGTATCTTTATAAAAATAATTATTTTGGTGTTAGCATATTTTCAAGTATATTTTTTTTGTATGTATATTTGGACTTAATAATCATTATTAAGTTCGTTAGGACTTGCCAAAATTAAAAGGCCTATCGAGCCGGTATACCTAATTTTTCAAAATAATAAAACCACTAGCCTCGTCTTTGTAAAAGCAAATATCTGTTACCCATATTTGAAGTAAATTGACTCATCACTATCAAAAATTTAGCAAATACAAAAGGAAACATCAACGAAATTTTATTCCTCGATAGATTACGGTGAATTTTACCGATAGACTTTTCCATGTTATATCCATCAATAAACACTGACAAAAACATTTTGTCGATATATATAGAGAGAATTGCAGTGGGAAAAGAAGAAATAAAAAAGACAAAAAAGTACAATGATGTGTAACTTTTACTAACGACTTTATTGATGGTAAAGTTTGTTTGTAAATATACTGACGAAAAAAATTCATCGATATGTACCGATAAAATTATGAATTGTATTGTAGTGGGATTCAAAAAGACAAATCATATGGTGATGTAACACTTTTTATTGACAGAATGACCGATGGAATGCCTGACAGAATAATTCTATAGGTAAATTCATCGGTAATATTTAATTTATAACCTGGTGATCGACCTTTCTTTCCCCCTCCCCTATTTTTCCTTCTTCCTTATGCATTTTTTACTGCAACAAACAACTGCTCCCCCTCCCCCTCAATCTCAACACAATTCAACATTCCATAACAAATTTGGTCACCACAACACTCGACTTGTTAGCATCCATGTTATGATTTAAATTTTATTGAGGATTCTCCATCTTAAATAAGCAAATCTAACATTTTTTTATTTGAACACAATTTTTAAATGTTATTGTTTTTGTATATTTTTGTAGTATATGTATTGTTTTGGATGTTTACTTATTTTATAATTTTTTGTCATAAAATTTGTTGTATGGATTTATATTTGTACATGTTATAGTTTGTTTTTGATTTTGTAAAATTATATTTGTTTGTAAATTGATGAAACTTATATCTAATTTTTTATTTTGGTGTTTTGTGATGAAATAAATAATGACTCATTTAACGAGTTTTATATTTTATCAATTTTATTCCTGATTTGTAATTTTGATAAATGTGTAGAAATTTGAATTTATGTATATATATAATTGATAATGAATTAAGGTAACTATTAAAATAGATTAAATAAGATTGAGCTAAACCAATATTTTTGCAAATTTATTTAGTTAACGTAGTTAATTAATACATGTTGTCATCATTATTTAAAAAGGTTTGATATAAGTAATAGATGATCGTTCATGAATGTATCGAGATTCACCCTAGGAGCTGCAGATGATGGATTATTATAATGGTGTTCAAGGTTTTATTAATTACGCACTTTTAATTCAAGAAATATTAGTGGAGGTAGTATTAGATATCCGTGCAAGAGGTGTAAGAATAAAAAATTTATTGATCCAGATGTTGTAACAATGCATCTTTTACAAAAATAGTTTATGGAGAAACACTTGTATTGGTATGCACACGGAGAACCATATGTTCATCACGATACCATGGTAGAGAGGATGGTTGGGTCAACTTCTAGTAATGGCAATGTGCATGGAATTATAGATGACAATAGTAATCTTTATAGAAATATGATTATAGATGCGTTAAGAATGAATTATGGTCATGCCGATCAAGTACAGAACATGTAGGCATTCTCATTATAAACCCAAAAATGGTAGGGGAAAGACTATTGTCGCATACATAACTTAAGCATCATCTTCTCTTCTCATGCTAAGGTATGTTGTCTTTTTTTATTTTCTCCTTTTATTTTTAGGCTTTTTAACAATTTCTTTTCATTTATTTTGTTTTTATTTTTTGTTTTATTAATTCTTAGCTGACACCAAGCATGCCATAAAGGTAATAATTTTTCATACATTTTTCTTCTTTATTTATTTATTTTTGCATTATTTCTCGTTCCTTGTTCAATTTTGTGTTGAATTTTAGTTGTTATTTAAATAAGTTTTTCATTATTTTGAAGAATTTTAGTTATTTTTTTTTCAATTTTATTGTTCAATTTCAATTAAATGTGTAAGATTAATTTTAATTACTATTTTGATTTTTTGTTAATTTAGATTTGTTTTTTGTAAAACTAGGATTAAATATATTACCACTTAGAAAATGAGAATTTTGTGCGAAATTGAATTATTCTAATTTTTTTTCCGTTAATTTGTGTAGATGCCTAGGGGAAAGTCTATTGTGCATCGTGAGAACATGATCACTTCTAATTCTTCTAGCAGCGATGCTGATGACCACGAGTTATTACGTGCTAATCGAGAACAAACACCTGAGACACATGCATTGACTCACGATGCAGGGTCATTGAGTGCAATGCCACAACGTTAAGGGGGTCCCTTCATAGCGGGATCCATTTACCCACAAGTAAATCATGGTATTCAATCATATATTGATGAAAGCAAATCTCATTCAAGATATGTTTTTACTTTAAATAGTTGTGTTATGAGTTGGAATTTAAACAAGAGACCATAACAAATTCTACAACTGAAACTAAGTATACCTCTATGTTTGAAGGGATAAAAGAGATTGTTTTATTTAAGAAGTCTATATATGAACTGGATATGATTCCTAGAATTATTGATCTAGTAGCCTTTTGTTGTGATAACAATGGGACCAATGCAGAAGCAAAGGAATCAAAGTCTTATCAATGATCCAAATTTGTACTTAGACAATTCCATCTAGTAGTCATATTGAATTGACAATGAATTAAATTATTTAATTTATTTAATCCTAGTTTATATATGATTATGATTTATATTTGGATCAACATATTAGAACTTAATGGGTCACAAACATTAAAAACCATTGGTCAAAAATTAAACTAAGATAATTAATTAAGTGTGAATTAATTGTAAATAAGTTTTATAATTTGAGTACTAGAATGTAATTAATATAAGGGATTATAATTTTAGACCTAGAAAAATCAAGTAAGGACTTGATTGAATAAATTTTTAAAATTATCTTGAAATAATATATGTGATATTATTTAGGGAGCAAAGTGGTATTTTATCATTTATAGGGTTATTAAATTTTTTTTATAAATAGAATGTCATGCCTCATATTTTATAAACATATAGAATACATTGTACACATTTCTACTACACAAATAGGAAGAGTAGAGAAAAGAAACAGCTAACACTCAAGGTATAACAATTTCTCTCTCTTCTAAAAGAGTTTTAAGAGATTCTTCATTGATGATTCATGTGAATTATTGTTAGAGGTTAGATAATTAGATAGTTTGTGATTTGCAACAACTCGGTCTTGAAAAGATTGATCAAGCCTTAAAAAGAATATTTGATCTTCAAGCAATATTAACTCAAACCATAAATGATCATAGATTGTATAACAAGATCCTTGAAACTCCTATTTTTTTAAATTATCATTTTCGCTTCATTTATGTCTTTTAAAGAACCTTAAAATATTGGTAAAAGGTAAGACTACACTAAATCTAGTTTATAATGGTTTAGGTGGATCAATGGTTATGGATGACTAGATCAAAAGGAGATAACAACTACCTTGTTTTGCTAGTCGGGGATGGAGAAAGGAGAATTGATGGTTTATAATGGTAGTTGGAAGATGAAAAGGTGTGATCATGGTTGTGGTTATTGGGCTACAATATAGGTTGTTGTGGATTCTAAAAAAAAGGAAGCGAGGGGAGGAGGGGCGAGCTAGGGCTTTTTCCTTATTTCTTTTTCTTTTTTTTTTATCTGTAATTTTATATACAAGGTATTTCTCTATAAGGTTTTTTGATGTGGGATTTTTCTAATATCAGTCTATTTTCTCAATCTTTAATTTATAATGTTAGTTCCCATCAAAACTAGAAAAGTAACATTAAAATATTTTTATATTATTTCATTCTTAATCGTGGATCTTTAATTGGAAAATCTTATGGTCAAAGATTAATTATTTTTTTATTTTTCCTTATTATGAAGAATGTTTTCCTATAAAATTTTCAGAATTGTTTAAATATCTTTTTATTTTCTTCTCTTCATTTGTATAATTTTTCATTATATTATTTGATTTGTCATCGTAATGGTTTTTTTCTTTCGTTTTCCTTCTCAATTACTCTTTGGTATTTTCTATTTTTTTCATCTCCCTTCCTTTTTTATTGTAAAAATTTACACATAATAAAATAAAAAAAGTGATGAAAAATTATGAAATTGCATTGAAAATATTTTTTAGAATTTATATATTTTTTAAATAAGTTAGAAAATAGGGATAAAAAATAAGTTATAACATTCATCATCAGATTGTGGTGATCATCATGTCAATGAGGCAGAGGTTGGTGCTTCTGCGCTGGGGTGGTACGGGATTCTAACATCTTCAAACTATAAAATTATACTGAAGTGTATGCCTAACCAGGTAGGCCTAGAAATAGCCTATATGTGCTTCTCGAGGGTGAGACTTGAGAGAGAGAGAATGGGAGAGAGACGAGAGAGACAAAAACAGGGGGGGGGGGGGTTGTTATTCAGGTCTTAGTATAACAAAATCACGTGCATATTTTGATAATAATTATTTTTTAAAGTATTTATTATTTAAAAATATATTAAAATAATATTTTTTTATTTTTTATTTAAAATAATCTAAAAAATAAAAAAATAGTAACTTATCTGGTACCAAAAGTTACTCTCGTCTCGAGGAGTAATATAAAGTTTCTGAGGCAAATCTCTAAGTTACAACTGTCCAAGGGGCCAGGGTTTTGCCTTATACGAGACAGTGGCAGCTGGAGCGTGGAGGGCAGTCTGAAAACAGATCAGACTCAGAGTTCAGCTACTTATAAACCCAACAAAACAATGCCCAATCCAATCACATGCATTTTCCTTTCCACAAACCTCTTTATCAGCTTTTGTTGTTTAGCTAACTACTTGAAGGAGCCGGCTGACAAGCGCAATGTCACCATCCTAGTGAGCCTACACGTTTCTCAATTCTGTGGTCATGGAGTAAACAATTTCAACTAGCATTTATTTAATTTCTATGCTCGGAGACCTGCTTCATGGAGGGGTCCAAGGCAGGCACCGTTATATCTATGTATGCCTCAAAATAATCATTATTTGCAATGTTTGGCGTTGCGGGCGGATCAAATTAATGTATTTAAATACTACTTCACCTCGTCCCATGATTAATAGCATCTTTGCCGTTGCGTTACCAACTGAGCCTGCAAATATTTTAATGTTAAATTAATATTTTATCTTGATGTTTTCGATGAATTTTAACGCTTTAATATTAAAAATAAATTATTTTAATATATTTTTAAATAAAATATATTTTTTAAAAATACTCAATATCTCGATATCAAATACACCATCGATAGTGCAAACCTAACCAAATTATTTAAACAATAAACTAAACTATAAACAATTATAAAAAACCTAGCAGCTATTATTTTTTTTTTGTGTTTGAGAGTATGGTGGCAGTTATTTTTTAAAATATTTTTTATTTAGAAAAATATATCAATAATATTTTTTTTATTTTTTAAAAATTATTTTTGAGATCAGCATATTAAAATGATTTGTAAATATAAAAAATATATTAATTAAAAAAATTTAATTTTTTTTAAATATTTTTAAAAGGCAGTTTAAAACCCACCTGTAAAAAAAGCCAAAACACCGAGTATATATAAAAAGCTATGGGAAAATCTAGTTGTTGATAAATTTAAAAGAAGGTTCAACCACCAAACCCGGTATTGGTGTATTACAGTTGGCTGTGGGGACTCTGACTTGCGCCACGTGGCTTTCATGGTGGTATCCGAACCAACCTACGTTCATAAAGTAGACTGTTACCATTGTAACGCATGACCGTACTCTATCACAATACCTGAAAAGGCCTTGTATTTTAATCACAGCCAATACCGGCCTTTAAAATTCAAAAGTCGGCATTATAATTTCTTCTCTTTTTTTTTTTTCCTCCTTTCTTGAAAAGAAAAACACCGAGTGGGTCCCAGAATTCACCAGGTCAACGGTCAAAGATACAGCAATCCTCGAAAGCCAAAGCGCACGCTCGCTCCTGTTATAACAGTTCATCTAAAATGAAAGGGAAACCCGCAGTTACTTCCCTGATGTCTTCTCTCCTTAAAAAAGCAAGCTGAGCGACAACACACGGAATCAATTCAATCTAAATCTAAATCAAACGATCATCGTCAAAAAGCCAGATGATCGAAACAATGGACGGCTTTGATCGGCTCCCGGACTCCTTAATCCTCCTCATCTTCAACTCTATCTCCGACATCAAGGCACTAATCCGTTGCCGTTCCGTTTCGAAACGTTTCAACTCACTCGTCCCCCAAACCGAATCCCTCTCTCTCAAAGTCGACTGCGTCATCTCACCTGAGTCGGACTCCGACTCGCTCTTCACTCTCTTCAAATCTCTCCTGAAATCCATCCACGATCTCTTCAAACCCGACCCCAAACCCACGGCCCGAAACCAAACCCAGAACTCCCCGGCCCGAATCCTCTCCCAGTTCGACCGGATCCGTGACCTCCAAATCGAACTGCCAGCTGGCGACTTGAAATTAGAGAAAGGAGCCGTTATCAAATGGAGAGCTGAATTCGGCAAGTCGTTAAGAAGCTGCGTTATTCTAGGGTTTCGCCGCGTAGCTAATCCCGGGGGAAATATTGCTGATGAGGAAATTGATTTTACGGGAGGGTTAAAAACAAGAGTTGTGTGGGCAATAAGTGCGTTGATTGCAGCATCGGCGAGGCATTATCTGTTAAACGACGTCGTCAAGGAGCATAGGGAGATGGAGAGGTTGGTGTTGGTGGACAGAGAAGGGGAAGGGACGGTGGCGATGGAGAAGGGAGGGTTGAGGGAGTGTAGGGACGCGGCGCGTGGAGGAGAGTGGGAGGAGGACGGGGGGAGGACGGTAGTGCCGTGTGTGAGGATGAGGATGAGGCACGAGCAAAGAGTGCAGTTGAAGGATGGAGTTTGGATGGAAGGTGTGACATTGGTGGTGGTCAGGCCTTGTAGCGGCGGAGGGGATGGGGAGGATGCTGAGTTGGCATTAGGTGCGTTTGGTAGTGGGATTTACGGAGAAGCTGTACAGGTACTCCTTAAGAATAAGAGTTATTTATTGGAAATGAATTCCTTCTAATGCTGGTGTGTTTTTTTGTGTGATGTTTAAGATTTTACACTCGAGGTTGTATTTACGTGTACATGTTTTTGAGAAGAATAAAATTAATAATAAGCATTTTGACTCAATTTGTATCTCCTGCTCTGCTCCATATGTTTATTTGAATTTCTTGAGGATGTCCCTTCCCTCGGCCTTGAAACCAGAGAGCAAGGTAGGCGTGTATCGGAAGATGAGTATGGTAGACTGACAGCCAGCCAACGTTGAGGGGACAAGATGGTGAAAACAACGTTCTAACATCATCTCCCCATGCCAACAGCATTGATGTGTAAGGAGTTGCTGCAAGAAACCCGCAAACTCAAAGACCGAGTTAAATAAACGGTGTACTTTCTTCACAAAAGTCATTTGAGTGCACGTACAACTGCTGCCCCATTCATCTGGGCACACAAGTCATTTGGCATCCAAGGGCAGAGAAATAATGTTTGTTTACATAGCCACTCCGCCACCGCATATCGTAACCATCATTTTAGGCACAAGTAAACTTTATTGAAGAACAATATTTGTAAAAATTCTAATGAATTTGAATTCAAGAAAAAATAATATATCTTCTCAATCAAAAACTCTTTCCTTATTCATGTGTTTATTTTTTTAATGAAAATATGTTTTTTATTAAAGACATTGCTTTTTAAATAAAAAGTAATTATTATGATCATAAAAACAGGTTTTTCTATAGAAATTAAACAAAATCACGTATCAATTATTTGTATTAATGAATATAATAATAATAAATCTGAGAAAATTATATAAAAAATTTACAATAAAAAATAAAAAATATATTTTTTTTATTTTCATTAAATATTAATTAGAAAGATTTTCAAAACATTATGCAATATATATAAACAAAAGGCCGGCTAAAAACAAAGACTCAGGCTTAGCTTGATTTTTTTTTAATAAGCATACAACATTTTATTTGTCTAGATTTTTTTTAATTGAACGTTTGTCCATATGAGCAAATCACAACTCATCATTTTCTTGTTTAAATTGCAACAACCTCTAGTTATTGAAAAATCAAGGTTTGAGTAAGTTTTAGGACTCAGGAAATCCAATTTTAACTTATTGTAACCTAAAAATATCATAAAAATCTCTATAAAACCATTTCCAAGCTTAAAACACTATTTCATTAGTTTTAAAATCATAAATCAAATTGAATTAAAACAAAATTCATGGGTTCTTATATACTTTTATCGACATGTTTGAAAGACAAAACCATCTCCATTAAACTTTTTTATTTAAAATAAATCCATTGACACTATGATTTGTCTTTTCATAAAGTGAAATGTCATTGACTATTCACTTTATCTCTCCTGAATCTTTTCTTGTGACTCTCTATCTTCTTTTAATATACAAGAATTGAAATGTGAAAAAAAAAATAAACTTTAAGATCAAAATGTATAAAGCTAAAAGAATATGCCTAAATCAAAACTCTAAGGATCAAAGTGAAGTTTTCAACTTTATTTTAACAATAGAAATGAAAAGGCATTTTGTTTTATTTTTAGGTCAAATTTGATCATTGTTCTTTTATTTTTCTAACTATAACCTAAACTTGTATTTCGTAATATTGATTTTTTATTTTAACATTGGAATATTCTTCAACACTTCAATTATGTGAGAGCATGCAAAGTGAAAACAAATCTCAACACATAAAACCATGTTAATATAACTTGGTGTTAATGACAAACAATTTGGTGGAAGATCGGCATGCAAATATATAAATTATGGAAGATTCTTTGCAAAAATTGTGCTTAAAAATAAGGAAGTATGTCCTTTCATTTTTAGCTATAAATAGAAAAGTATAAAGAGAGTGTGAGGGACAACATACACAACAAAAATATAGTAGAAAGAAAGATACATTAGAGGCAGTACAAGAAGTTGCCATAAGTGGCAGTAGTAGTTGTAGTTTCCTAGTAGAGATTGTAGTTATACAACAGCCTATTGTCATTCTTAGATTTTTTTTCAAAAACCTATTTCTAAACACTTATATCATTATAACATTGCAGTGAAGCTAAATACTCAATTTTAATGTGTTACTAGAGCCTATTAAGATTTTTTTTCCCCTTAGAGTAACACTTTCATCATCACTTCCATTAGTAATATTGTCATTTCAACATCATACAATTATAGCTTCATGCTATAACATTTTATAAGTTTAGCACTCTCGGTCGACTTTCACAACTTTAGGCCTCAAAATTCATTCTTTTAATATATATTTTATGTGAGACCAAAATAGTCTTAGATTTACTTTTCATGCTAAGGTAAACCTTGCCTATGCAATTTTACTATGATCCTAAGCATACCAATGTTGGGTTTTCTGAAATACTATACATAATAGAAATGTTAAATTTAAAATCTTTCGGGAGTCCAAAGGATCTCATTAGATAGATTTATAGTTGTTTAGGGCTTATACTAAGATTACTTGAAAATCAATATTTTTTTTTACTTTAAATAATTTCTTCAAGGATGGGTTGTCGCAAACCATAAGTCGTCCAAGTGTTTAGCCTCCAATGGTAATCCACGTGAACTACTAGTAAGAAATCTCTTAGCCCCTTTTAGGAGAGTGATATTATTATGTCTTTAAGTGCTAATTAACTCTTTTCTTTTATGTTTTTCAAGTGTTATATTTTGTACACAAATAAAAGTCATAATATGTTATTTATAGAAAAACTTGAAAACTTTATAAATAGTAAAATATCAATTTCCCCTTGAATAATATCACATGTTATTTTAAGACAATTTTAGAAATTTACTCAATCAAGTCCCTACTTGATTTTTTTCCAAGTCTAGAATTGTAATTCATCGTATTAATTACATTCTAATCCCTAATTTCCATAACTTATTTCCAATCAAGTCACTTTATTAATTATCCCAGTTTTATTTCTAACCAATGATTCTTATGTGTGTAATCTATTTGCTTCCGTAATAAGTTAGCCCAAATATAAATAACATTCCAAAATAAAATAGGATTAAACAAATTAATTTATTATCAATTCATCAATTGAATGATTTATATTCGAAGATCAAGTACATTGTTTAGCAACATGTCATGATCCTTCAAATATTAGGAAAGTTATAAGCAGTTTGATATAACATTTTACTGACAAATTTCTTAGTGTAATTATTATCCATTGATCAATTATATTTCGATTTAGATATTATAACATGGAGTGTAACTATTCTATCAGATCATGTTTATTCTAAACACCATAATCATTGACTCTTTGAATAAGACTTGAAACTTTTTTCAAATATTATTCCATATTGTGCAAGGATTTCCAATCAATACTATTTAAGAAAATATGAAACATTTTCTCTAATTCACATAGGGTGATGAATCCTCTTTTAATTACTTAAATACCTTTATTTAGTTCATGTTATATCCAATATATGCTCGTTTATCACCCTTGATTAGGACAATATGTAACATGATCAAGCATAACACTCTCTATATAAGATAATTTAGTGATTTCAAGTCTAAGGATCATTCACACAACTATCACGTAAGTTTATATATATATATATATATATATATATATATATATATATATTATCTCTCTATATGGAATTCTCATACAGGTCAGTTTAGTATATGAGTTATTTGACAAG
>Ga0325411_1005327_pt1 | contig 14273 bp, 6 predicted proteins | sample PopdelMetagenome_13_FD_206181 | JGI IMG/M metagenome (GOLD analysis project Ga0325411, IMG submission 206181) | Populus deltoides microbial communities from Bellville, Georgia, United States - Xylem-PdIQD-R4 | ecosystem: Host-associated > Plants > Phyllosphere > Stem > Wood/Secondary xylem... | reverse complement strand
AAGAAAAGTAATTGTAGTTGTGATTTAAAATAAATAAAAGATAGGTTTTTATTAATAAAAAGTTGGCTATTTAGTTTCTACAAAACCTAGGTTGAAAGCTATCCGGTTAATCAAATGATTTTTTTTTGAAAAACATATAATTTACCACAATATCAAAATATAAGAAAATCTAAATAATTATAAAAAAATCTAAAAGATGTGGAAAATATTATAACAATCTATATTAAAATAATTATTTTGTTTTTTTTAATATAAACCAAATAACTTGTTAGTGGAGTAATATGTTTTTTTTCGCAAGGATCAAGTGCTCATTAGTGTATGGATGAGGGATGAATTAGTCTTTTTATATTTATGATGTACAATAAAACAACTATATTACCCTTGAAATCATTAGTCTTTTTATATTTATGATGTACAATAAAACAACTATATTACCCTTGAAATCAGAACGTTTAAGACTGATGTTTGTGTTTTTACATATTCTTGATATTTCAATCACGGTAAAATGAATAAGATATACAGAAGCATTTTTATATTTTTCTTTCAGGTTATATAAATATAAATACTGTTTTTTTAAAATAACTAGGTAGCAAGTGTATTGCACGTCTCAACGCTTGGTGGATGTCTCGCTATTCGAATGGTGCGACCAGACAACCACACGCCCCTTAAAAAGTTGATGTTCGAATCTTCTTGGTGACCCCTTCATTCTTAGACAACACGTGTGGTCAATGGAAATTCAACTTTATATCAATGATCTTTTGTTTTCTCTCTCCTTATTTCATCTCTCCCCCTTAATTTTCAGGCTTGCACTTTGAGTTTTAAAGCAGTCATTCAATTTGTTTTACCTTTAAATTTTGTCCTTGTTTTTTTTTTTATTATTTGTTTTGTTTTTAATAACTTATAAAATTGATTATTTTTTAAATTTCATCCTCTCTTAAATTTTTTTTATTTATCAAATTTGGTTATTATTCTTTTGATTGCTATTTATTTTATTTTAATTATTTTTTATTAATGAATTTTTTTATGATTTAGTTCTCCTTCAGTTTTTTTTCTATCAAATTTGATTTTTGTTCTTTTAATTGTTATTTTTTTTTACTTTGGTGATTTTTTTTTAAATTGATATTTTTTTACAGATTTTATCATTCAACATTAAATTTGTTGGGAATTTAAATTCTCTATTGAGGTCAGGTTTAGAATTTCATGAATTGCGAGCACAGATAATCAATCTAGATTTATAAATTTTATCCAGGTTTACTCATTTGTTCTTCTTTTACTGAATCTTATATTTTTTTAGTTTTATGATTTTTTATTTGATTTTATTATATATAAGTAAGGAGATGAGTCAAAAGATTACAGACTAATTGAGCATCATAAAGTTTTTTCATAAATTTAATTTTTTTAATAGAAAAGAATTTTTTAAAAAAATATATAACTAAATCGCAAAACCAAAGAGAATACAGGGATAAAGAGCCGTAGGCAATAGATTTAACTAGAGCAGTACGCAATTTTAAATGTGACTTGTGGATATTGACGGCCAGGATGACGTTATACTCAGGCATACAAAGAACATTTTGCAGAGTGATTGCTTTTGGATTGGTGACCCGACCACGCAGTTTTTGTTTTTATGTTGAAATTATTTGTGCGAGTTGAAAAAATATTAAATTTATATTTATTTAATGTTCCTTTTATAATCTTATATGTGAATTTTAAAATAAAAGATAAAAAAATTGATATATATTAAATGAAAAGTACTTCTAAAAAGTATATTTCAACATAATATTAAACATATACTTACTCTTGCATTTAACCGGATTTAAAACTAACTCGCATGGAAGTTGTCTTGACATGATATAATTAATATTTTTTTGGGTTTAATATGTAAAAAACGTTTGGCATTTTAAAAAGATTTCAAGATAATATTTTTTTTCTTTTCTAAAATTGAGTCAATACATGTTAGATTAACTTGGATTTCAAAGTTTAACTAATTAAACTTGCGAATTAAATTATGGACTCCATTAGATTTAACATCTTTGTTTTTAAAACTATTTTTTACTTCATAATATATTAAAAAAATAAACATTTATAAAATTGAGTAGCAATCAAATATCAAGATGTTTGATTGAGATTATGATAACCTTATAGAAAACAAATTAAAATAAATTACGAAAATCAATTAAAAAACAATCAAATATTGAAAGATAAAATTAAAAAAAACAAAAAAGAATTTAGTCAATAGAAAAGGAATTGGAAGATAGAGTTCTTTTATAGAAGGAAAAGGGAAAAAGAGGGCCCAACTCATCAGGTCAATCTTCAAACCTCTCGACCCGAATCCTTACTTAGCATGGATTTAAAATTAACCATTATGAAAATTACTCTAACGTGACCCTATTAACTTGAAAAATCTGAAGGCAACATGGACGACCAATAAAAAACATAGCTTATACTTTTAAAAAAAAAATTCAAGATAACATTGTTTTTTTTTAATATGAAGACGATAATATATTAGATCAACTCAGATTTCACGGTCTAACCCATGAGTTAGATCATGAACATTACCAGGTTTAACAAATTTTTAAAATTATTTTTTACTTAATGATATGACAATAAAATTAGACGCTTGTAAAATTAAGCATCAATCAAATGTTGGGGGTGTCTATTTGAGATTATAATAATATTATAGAAAGTAAATTAAAATAAATTATGAAATTAAAATCAAAATGAGTAAAATATTAAAGGATAAGGATGGAAGATAATTTTCTTTTTAAAAAAAAGATGGAAGCCAGCTCTCATGAACAGTGAAGTAGCTAATAATGGAGACATCCTTGATATGGCTGGACTACAGATGTGATGTTTGTGAATCCAACCAAACATGTTGGTCGGCCTGGCCCATGCCTGACAAGTACTTAATACATTTTTCAAATGTACTTAGGTTTTTTAAATCTGAACTCTGAAGAGCTCCATGAGTGGGCAGTTTGTGGGGATTGATTCGCGTGGGCTTCTTATGAAACAGCAGCGCTGACGATTTATGGGCTGGGCCTTGGGTCCATTAAAATCCAGCGGATGGTCTACTTCTGATATCATTGGAGCAAGGAGCCCACGGTGGGATACCTTGCTCCGAATATTATCGTCTATCAAAACTAGCTCGGGATGGACTCGGCTAAGGATTCAAATATATTATTATTTTAATATTTTAAGAAGGTCATGTTGAATTTTTTTATAGCCCAATCATGCTGCTAATTTCTAAACAGTTTAATTTTAAACTGAAATTATATAATAAGGCTGACGAGCTTTTTTTTTTTGAAATTCCATCTATCAAGTTTATATTTTTTCTAATTAAACCCTTTTTGGCCTTTTGTGGACCGATTTAGTTTAATAATATTATTTTTCTAAAACAGTATTGTTTAATTATATAACAATAAAAATATATACTATTATTACTTAAAAGTAGCAAGGAAAGCAACTGAATAAATTAAAAAAAAAACAATGATGGTCCCTAAAAGAACTTCTGATACTATAAAAAGATTGTTGTGCTCTTATTATAAAAAATCAAAGTAAAATTCAAATGGCATTTAGTCAAACAATATCTAAAATATATTTTTAATTAATCCAAAATTTTTATAAGTTATTATTTTTACAACATTTTAAATTAATTATTTTTATAAAAAATTTTAAAATTAAATGGAGAGAAAAAACAAAACTTATTTTCATGTTTAGCAATATAAACTTTTAAATCAATATGAAAAATCTAAAAACTTTAAAATTGGCTATGCGTTTTTTTTTAATATATATATATATATATATTGTTTTCCTCTCACTTTAAATTTATCTTTCTAATTCAATGAAAAACTTTATCTTGTGGAATTTAGCTTCAAAATGATCAAATCAGGAAGGGAAAAAGGTCTAATGATAAAAAAAGTTTTATTACTTCTTTTCATTTATTTACATAAAGTTTTATGATTTATTTAATTGAATATGTGTATAAGTTTTTCAATTTATATTAGTATTTTTTTATTTAAAAAATACATTAAAAAATTCTTTATATTCATGTTTTTTTAATTATGCGACGATGTTTTCATCTTAATCATTATTCTTATATATTTTTTTTAAATCTATATATAAGTTTTTTTTTAATTTTACCTTTCAATCAAAATTAATCATATGTTATTTGTTTTTTAATTTTAATCCTCAATTATCAGTTTATATATATATATATATTCCCGTTTGCTTTCATTGACTTTTTTTTCAATGTGATTTAAATAAACTCAACTTATTTTGTTTGTTGGGTCTTATTAGATTTTTGTTTTTAAAATCTTTGTGAAGCCTAAATAGCAAATCTAGTGTCAATAAGAATACGTGTTCACCAACCCCTGATGATTTTTCTCTCTTACACATCAACCACCCTCCTCACCTCAAAATTACTTACACGCTCCCACTAAACAATTACACGTGTAAATGTCTTAGCAAACTTACACGTATTAACACCATACTGCGAGTATATCATTGAATTATGCGGAGCGCGTGTTTTGTTATTAATCTTGGTAAAGTAGGGTCTAGAAGCTCTATTTGTAAAAAATCCAACACGATCTACGCAGAATGGCAGGGAGTAAATCAGAGTCGTTAGATCCCGAACTTGACGGTGGTATAAGAAATTATTAGCCTTTAGCCATCAGATCTAACCCAGTGGATAACTAAACGGTGAGGATTGTTTTAACAGCGGCGGACAAATAAGGCTGAACTGGGCCTTTAAAAAGAGGACCAAATTAGCCCAAGAAACACCACACACTTATTCAACCTCTCTCTCCTCTCTCTCTTAATCGCGAAGAGAAATGATTTTCTCTCTCTAGGGTTTGTTGGAATCAAAGGCGAAAGCGGGAGATCCAGGTTTTGAGTGGTTTGATTAACAAGCCTTGATTACTCTCTCTCTCTAGGGTTTATGTTTTGTGTTCAGTCGCATTGTGTTCGTGTCGGTTGGTTTATTTCTAGCTTCGATTTCGATCTATCTAGGGTTTCCGATTCTTGAGGGGTTTTTGCTCAAAGGAGGTTGTTAGGGTTCTTTTGAGTACGTATTTTGTTTTGTTAAACAAATAAAGCTTTTTAATTTCTGAAAATTCACTTTTTGTTTGAATTTCGGAGCGATAGAGAGAGAGAGAGAGAGGGGGGTTTTAGTGTTTTTTCCTATAAATGAATCAGATCAGTGTTGGTTTAGAGATCGTTTATTCAAGATTTGCTTCAGATGAGTTTGGGTTTAAAGACATGCAATTGGTATATAATCTTATGATGATCTGATATTGCTGCTCACAGATAAAGGAGGACTATCGTAGTGGAAGTTCTGAAACTTTTGCGAGAAAAGGAAATTAACAAGAGTAAATATTTATTTATTTATTTATTAAACTGGATTCCTTGAAGTTTAAAGAATTTTGAATAAACGTGTATGGTAAAATTGAAGAGGGAAAATAAGAAGTTAAATAGTTGAAGTTGATGATATGTGCAGTTATTGGAAGTTTATCTTATGGCACCTACTGTTCCTATAGAGTTTATTGGACAGAAGGAATTGAAAACGTGTTGGCGTTCACAACCAATGGGGAAATCAAGGAAGTTCTCTAAAGGGCACTCTTCTGGATTTGTTCCTGATTACCGGCATGCTGCTGAGACCATGGCTGAATCAGAAGGGTTTGGGAGCTCTGGACGTGTTGACACCGAGATGACAGCATCAGGAGATTCCTTCGCTCCCAAGAGGAAGTGCATTAGTTTGAATGTGGACGGGTATGATACATTTGGTGTACCATCACAAATCCTGTCATTGTCTAAGATGTCAAGATCGGAGAGGAAGGATTTGGAAATTAGGTTGAAAAATGACCTTGAACAAGTCAGAATCCTCCATAGGAAAGTGGCTTCTTTGAGTTCAAATACAGTTCTGTTATCGCCCTCTAGTGATACTCGGAGTTGCAGTGATGGCCAAAAGAGGCTTCCTCTAGAAGGTGTCCACAGGTCATTTGAAGTATCAGCTCCCAAGAGTAAGAAACGGGCTCCTCCAGGTCGAAATGGGGCTCGATCAAAAAAGGGTACATCAGGGCGTTTTGAGCCAGTGAAGTCAGCTGCTCCACTTGGTATAACTAATGCTATGTTGATGAAACAGTGTGAAACATTACTAAATCGTTTGATGACACATCAGTTTGGTTGGATTTTCAATACTCCTGTTGATGTGGTGAAAATGAACATACCAGACTACTTCACTATCATTAAACACCCAATGGATTTGGGTACAGTGAAGAGCAGGATTATTTCTGGTGAATATTCAAGTCCTTTGGGATTTGCTGCAGATGTGCGACTTACTTTCACAAATGCAATGAAGTATAACCCCCCTGGAAATGATTTCCATTTCATGGCCGAGACCCTTAGTAAATTCTTTGAAGTTAGATGGAAAGTTATTGAGAAGAAGATTCCTGTTACCGCTGATGTAGAACCAGTGCCATCAAGAGCTGATGTGCGTATGGAAATGGAAACAACTGCTCGTATAGAAAAGGAAACCACTACTGATACTCCACCTTTGAAAAAGAAAAAAATTACACCGAGTGACAATAAGGTCAAACCAGAGCCCATTAGGAAAGTCGTGACCAATGAGGAGAGACAGAAGTTGAGCATGGAATTGGAGGCATTGCTCGCTGAATTGCCTGAAAACATTATTGAATTCCTAAAAGAGCATAGTGGAAATGCTGGCCAGACTGGCGAGGATGAGATTGAGATTGATATTGATGCTCTCGGTGATGATATATTGTTCAACTTACGGAAACTCTTAGATAACTATTTACTGGAGAAACAGAAAAACCAATCAAAAGCTGAACCATGTGAAATGGAGGTACCTCTATTTCTCTCATGTTTGTTTGCATTTGTTGTGATGTGTTCTTTATCCTGGAAATGTTGAATAAAAGTGTGATGAGCAGTGGCTTTTATTGATTCAGATTATTAACGAGTCAGGGATTAGCAATTCATCATTGCAACCATGCAAAGGTACTTTCTTTTACTCTAATTTTGTGCATTTTCACTGCATTATGCATGGTAATTTTGTTGCCAGTTGAATACTTATACATCATGTTTATTAGGCAATGATACCGCTGAAGAAGATATAGATATTGTTGGTGGGAATGATCCTCCTATTTCAAGCTACCCTGCAGTAAAGATAGTAAAAGAGGCGGCTCATAAAAACAGTAAATGTAGCAGTCGAAGTAGCTCCAATAATGAATCGGGCTCATCTTCAAGTGGTAAGTGTTTTGTAAACCTTTTCATCGTCACTTCCTTTTCTTTGGGGATTTGTTTATATATATATTTTTCCAATATTTGGAGTACTCATAAGCAATCTTGCTGTTTATGCATACTTGATTTCTAGATTTAAAAGAAGAAATTAATTATAGACATTATTTATTCAAAATTAAGAAACACACATTAAGATGTTTTTCCATATGCTGAATGTGGACTTCTGGTGTAATTTTAAAATTCCAACCTTTGTGAACTTTGATGGAGTTCTGTTTGGATGCCATGCTGCCATTGGACCTTGTTTGATGCGAATGTGGACTTCTGGTGTAACTTTAAAAGGCACACGTTTGTGAACTTTGATGGAGTTCTGTTTGAATGTCAGGCTGCCATTGCACCTTGTTTGATACTTAATTCCACTTTGATTTTTTTCTTAAGGTGTAATTTGATTCTGGTTCCTTTCTGTTAGCCAAACCACTCAAGAGTTGTATAGCATATTTGGTAACTCATCAAGTTACAACAGATGTCTAACAGCATATTCCTGGATAGTGAAATATTTGAAGGCAGCTATAAGATTTCATGTCACCTTGTGTCCTGTCAATAGCTTCTTAGAATATCATGCCAATTAAAACTCTGGCATTACTTCCACTTGCTTTTTGGTGGATGCAAAGATGCTATGGAGAATGATATCTTCCCAGTTTTCAGCCAAGATCTGCCTTCAGCTGTTTAGAGTAAATGTGTTCTAGAAGGCTTGCTTTTATTGTTGGTATTGAGTTATATTTTTTTGTCACGAACTTATATCTGACCCTTGAGTTCAGTCCGGCTATGGCATTAGGTATACGTGTTCAATGTTTCTCTGAAAGTAGAAGATGCAAGTCTGATCTGTACTACACTTTGGCATGGATATGTAGTGGAGCATAGTATTGAAACACTGGATATTTGAATCTAACAAGTGCTGTTCTTTTTTGACGTGATTTAAGAGTGGAAAAAGGTTGCCATGTACTGTAGTGCCATCAAAACATACAAAGGCACGGTTTTTCCCAATTCATGATCATTTTTAGTCACCAAATTTATGTGCAATATCATATGTGCATGCATGCTGGCATTTGCCCTTCATATTTCCGATGTAGGTTATTGGACAGTTGCTCTGTTAAGAACCATTGTTCGAACAGTTCAATGCAATGGGCTAGGTGCGAGTTTATAATTTGTAGCTGGTAAATTACTACTCAGTGTTTTGCTTATAACAGAAAAAGTTGTTAATTCATAGAAGTGAAGATAAATCACATTGGGGAATAAGACATCATACATGACAAAGAATACAAAAATAGATCAGGACAAAAGAATCATCAAATCTTCCTGAAATTCACACCGAAGAAGTGCGGGCTCTTTGGACTTTGCTTAGAGCCCAGTGCTCAGTTATTCTGATGGATTTTGATTTTCCTGAATGTTATGATCAGGAAAGGGCCATTGCAGGTGTTTTTGTCATCAAGACGTGAAGATGAATGCAAAGGATGTCCTTTTAGCTTAGAACTGTTGTGGGTTATGCATCAAGTGATTGGAATAAATATCTTTTCACCCAGTTGTTGTCATGGTTGAGTAGCATCCTACAACATGTCATTCTGTGTCCATGACATGTGAATGTCATAACATGATGGGTTTTTTGACACAATAAATCAGAAGTCGAGCAAAGAAACCTTTTTCTCATGATTTTTATATTCACATATTCAGTTTCTAAGATTTTATCGATTTGGGCGTGGAAGTAAGAGCCTTAAAGCCTATCTTTCATTTATTTTCCATGCCTTGAATAGCTAATTGATATAAGAGTGGGACATGTGCCCCACATTGTTCCTCTCCCAATTATTTAACTCAAGTCATAGGTTCTGCCCCATGGCTAGAATAGGAAATCGGAAGTTCTCTGTTTGGTTTGTGCTCTGTTTTGGCTTTGGAATTAGTGTGTTGCCTTGATGTTATTTATTTACAAAGTTCGTGTATAATAACCATAAGAATGTGTGGTTTGGCTAACTTTGCCCCCTAGTAATCGCTAATTTGGTGGTGGTTAATTTCCTTCTCTCTCTTTTTTTCCTTTTAAATTCCATGGCTTCTGCTCTTTTTTCCTTTTAAATTCTATAGATGAAAAAGGTTATATATGTAAATTGAGCGCCTTCGTAGTTAGTTTAATGATCTCTTTTTACTCGTGATTCTTTTTTCAGATTCAGATTCTGGCAGTGAATCTGGTAGTGAATCTGATGCAGTTAAAGCGTCTGGTCCCATTAATGCTACTGAGGTATGCATGCATAAATTGATCAGCTCAAGTCAGAATATTGTATGAATTTAAGTGTTGTGCCTTTTCTTTTAGATGTAACATTGATTTTTATCTTATATTTCTTCTAATTATAGGAAAAAATGGAACCTGGAGAAAATGTAGTCCAAAAGAGAAGTCATCTTGGTGATCCAGCTGTCAGAAATCGTGAGTTTTTAGGTTTTATTTCATATTATGCATTCTATAGGGTTCTTAGAGTTTGTTTTGGCCAAATTTAATCAGAAATCCTGCTTGCCGTGCTTTGTTCAGAATCTGTTGATGGGCTGGCCCAAGTTGAGCTGGATACCGAGGGTAAGCCAGTTGCAGCCGAGGCAGATGGCCACCAAGAGGGTAAGCATACTCATTAAGAAGATTGCTGTTACATGTGGGACTTCATCTCACTCATCATGCTGTAATGTTATAGGGGAGAGTGCTCCACCTGAGAGGCAAGTCTCTCCTGAAAAGCTCTATCGTGCAGCTTTGTTGAGGAACCGTTTTGCTGACACCATACTTAAAGCTCGAGAAAAGGCGCTTGAAAAGGTTGGCCTTTCATAAACTTTCATGCTATTAATTGCTATAATTGTACATGCTTCTGTTTTGTTTATGGGTTGTGTACCATTCACTCCGTGATATGGAATTCAGGGTGAAAAGCGTGATCCTGAGAAATTGCGGAAGGAGAAGGAGGAATTTGAAAGAAGGCAAAAGGAAGGTTTGGAATTGCAGTCACTCAACAATGAATTGAGTCATGTGATGTTATTTTCCAGGAGCAATGATTTATCTTTTAATCTGTGATATCAGAAAAAGCTCGGTTACAGGCAGAAGCTAAGGCTGCTGAAGAGGCTCGAAGGAAAGCTGAAGCTGAAGCCGCCGCTGAAGCCAAAAGGCGGAGGGAACTGGAAAGGGAAGCTGCACGTCAGGCATTGATACAGGTAAGGCTAATACATCCATGCAAAACCAGCTCCAATGCTTCTTTTAGAATACGACCAAACATTTTCTTGTTCTCTGCAGATGGAAAAGACTGTTGATATCAATGAGAACTGTCAGTTTATGGAAGACTTAGAAATGCTTAGGATTGCCCATCATGATGAACAGCTTCCAAGTTTCATAGAGGAAACAAGCCCTGATCATTCTCAAAATGGGCTGGGTAGTTTCAAGCTTCAGGGTAGTAACCCACTAGAGCAACTAGGATTATACATGAAGGAAGATGACGAAGACGAAGAGGAAGTAGTTGAACCACCCTCTAGTGTTCCAGATCTAACGAAAGATGTTGAGGAGGGAGAAATTGATTGATTAGGTTCTTGCTTTGATTATTGTGCCAGTCAAGAATTTTATAAAATTGTGGTCCTAAGAGCTACGGGCATGCATAATCGTCTGTCCCCTCTGCAATATAGCAGCCAAGCACACAGACCTATGACGGATTGAGTCTCAACTCTCCATTGGTGGTAAACCACCTGAAAAGGACGAGCCTCGGGCTATCAGGGAGGAAACATCAGCAAATGGTAGTGTTGGGTTTTTGTTTTCCTGGCCTCGGTTCTTATTCTTGGTCAGGAGGGCGGCTTAAGAGCTCGTAAACCACCAATTTGTTGTCGCTAGAATATTGTAACTTTTGTGAATTGCCAGAGAAAGAGGCGTTTGGGGTTGGGGTTTTGTTTATTATAGGTTTTTTTTTTTGTTGTAAAAAGGTAATTCTAGTTTTGTATGGGTTAGTGCGCCCTTGGGGGGGTCACATTAAGAAGGTTTAGGGAGCAGGAAAGGTAACCTAGAGGAGGAGCTGTAATATGTATAGTTAAAAGAAAGCTGAGGCAATTGGAAATGGCATTCACTTCACTTTCTTTTATAGCATTTTGCATAGTTTGATACCCCAGGGACTGGAATGTATTAGTTTCTGCATTCTATATTAAAAAAGATCACTTGCTGCTTCCCTTTGAGGAGAATTGGGGGATGATATGGTGGACCGACCTTGTGCTCTGCTTGTAACTTCTTCTGAATTGTTCTTGTTTCTGCAATGATTTGTTTTGTTACCCTTTTTCTTTGACCAATCCTCTTCCTGCGTAGAGGCCGACCCTGAAAATAGCAGTTTTGGATGATTTAGTTTTTACTAGATTTGTGGGCTGTGTTCTGTGGTGGGCTACAATGTTTTTTTCATCACTAAAAAAAAATATGACGCCTGTGCAATGCAAGTGCTCGGGAGGAAAAAAAAAGGAGATACCTGCAAAAAATTAACAAATAAAAAGATAAAAAATAATTCGGGTTGTTCATAAAATATTATATTAAAATCTAACTGCCACTTATATGATAAAATTGATAAAATCATAAGCTTAAAATAAAAAAAAATTAAATCAAGCAAACACATATATGAACTTTTTAAATCTTAAATTTACACCCTATTAAATTCTAGATTTAAGTAAATTTTAATTTTTAACTAATTTAATATTCATGAGCCAAAATATATATAACAAAGAAGAAATTAAAAGGACCCAGAAAACTAGTCGGGTTAACCATAGACTCGGGTCAATGTAAGGTTAAAAATAGTTATTATAATAGGTTTAAAACTTGACTCGAGGGTCTATAGGGGTCAGGCCCGGATCACAGGTTGGGTAGACTATTGACCCTAGTTAACGTAAGAATAAGAATAATTATTATTATAATTTTAAAATTCAATTGAGGGGTTGACCTAGGATCATAATTGAGTCACGATTCAGGTTGGCCATTGACCCGGGTCAACGTAATAATTATCATAATTTTAAAACCGAACTCAAGGATCGATTGGGCTAAGCCCAAGTCATTGGTCAGGTTAACCATTGACCCAGATTAACGTAAAAATAAAAATAGTTATTATCATAATTTTAAAATCAAATTCAAAAATCAATTTAGGATCAGACCCAAGTCACAAGACAAGTCCAATCGAATCAATATTATCCAACATACTAAATACAACCTTAAAGAATATCTAAATCCTTTTCCACAATGATTTTTCTTCATTGATGTAGTGTCGCGTTTAACCGAGGGCTGTATTCATGTTTCAAAGTCATTGTTATGGCCTTGATTTCAAAACTAAGATCTAAGGAATTAGATCATTCTGGCCAAATCCCTCATCAACCCCGAGTGGAAGGTCTTTAACAAAAAAAAAAATTATATATCATTGATTTAAACTGCATTGATTATTTTGATTACAAGCCTTTTGTTATCATAAAAGTAAATATGTTCAAAGGTTACGTGAATACAACACATATTAACGAAGCAATTTTAAGGTTTGCAATGTATTATTACTTTAGAAGATAATGAAATATAAATAAATTATTAATTGTTGTTTTCTATACAAGTTTCAAGATAAATAGACTAAAGTTAATGTCTAAAGTTGTTATACACCCGAAACAAAGAAAGAAAAAAGATTAGAAAGCCTTGATTAGAGTGTTTAAAATTGAGGATGATTTTTTTAACCCAAAAGAGACTAATGTAGAACTTTTTTAAGGAAAATCATTCTTTACTAATTATTCTTATTCTTTCTTATTTAGTTTAGAAAATTAAATAATATACTTAACAATTTTATTTTGCATATGACTTTTATTACTCCTTTTATTTTAAAGTTTTTTATTTTATTTATGTTGGTTTGTGAGTTTATTTAAAGAGTTGTATATCTTTTAAAAAGTAAAACTATTTTTTTAAAAAAAATATTTAGTAAAAATTTGTAAATTTCATGTTCTTTTATTTGTTGTTTTTCTTGTGTTATTTCACTCTATATCACTAAAAATGCTTCATCACATCAAACAATGGCACTGCAAACACCTACATTATGCAAAAAAAAATACATATATATATATATATATATATATATATATATATATATATATATATATATATATATATATATATATATATATATATGTTAGATTAAAGAATCAAGAACAGTTTGACCTTCGTCATCAATGGTAATCATAGAAAAACAAAGGAAAATGAGTAAGATTACTAAAATAGCTAAAAGTCATGGGATTGATTTAATTTTCATATGAACAGTGAACAAGGATAATATATTATTTTAATTGTTTGGTTAATAAATTTGTGTTGTCTCTCAATGATTAACACGTGTATAATGTGGAGGTCGTGAGTTTAATGTGGGGACTTGTTTTATTGATTTCAAAGAGACAATCATCTTCGTTGTCCATCCCTTATAAAGAGCAAAAAGAAAGCTCAGCCCACGGACCATCCTCAAGCCCACGCGCCCGGGCGTTTTTATGATGGGCTCTTTAATTTTTTTTATTATTTTTTTATCATTTGGGTTTTTTCACCATTCTTTTATTTTTTAGTTTTTTATTTTTTAATATGAGGTTTTTTTTTCCTTGTGTTTTTTAGCTTTTTTTTATTTTTTTCTAATTTCATCTTTTAATATAAGATTTTTATTTTATTTTATCTTCTCTTTAAGTATTGGGTTGATAATAAATCGATTTTTATTATATATAAAAAACAATTAGCCTCCTTTTTTTTATCTTTTGGTTTTTTTTTCCTTTAGGTTTTTACCCTTTTTTTTCCAATTCCATTCATTAACATGTTTTTTTTTTTTAATTTCCTTTGGGGTTTTTTACCATTTTTATTATCTTTTGTTTTTTTTAATTTCATCTTTTAATATGAGGTTTTTTATAGTTTTATCTCATAGAATCGAGTTGGTTTTTTTTCTTTAAACTTCCCTAATGAACAAGATCACATTAAGATAATTTCCACATAATTTAAT
>Ga0325411_1005326_pt1 | contig 14274 bp, 13 predicted proteins | sample PopdelMetagenome_13_FD_206181 | JGI IMG/M metagenome (GOLD analysis project Ga0325411, IMG submission 206181) | Populus deltoides microbial communities from Bellville, Georgia, United States - Xylem-PdIQD-R4 | ecosystem: Host-associated > Plants > Phyllosphere > Stem > Wood/Secondary xylem... | reverse complement strand
TATGTATAAAAATAAATACCACACTAATATAAAATAAAATAGAACACGATTTATATGGTAATGTTTAGTTACTATCATTAAACAAAAAAGATGAAAATAACATTAATAAAAATGTGTTTGGTTGAAAAAAATATAGATAAAAAAAATATAAAACAAATCTATATTTCAAAAAATTTAAACTGAATTTTCATACAAAGTGCTGACAAAACATGTCTTTTCTAAAAGAATAATTAAATAATGTGTTATTCCTTGCAAGTAAAATAATTTAAAATGCAATTTATACATGTATTTCTAGAAGAATAGTAGTTTGAATATAATAACATATTTATTAAATGATTTGTTTACTTAATTAAATTCATATGTTTGAAATAAATTTATGATAAAATTGAATTGAATTTATGCCTTTTGAAATGTTTTCATAATCAATTAAAACACTTTTAGACTCAATTGATAATGAGTTAATACATTAGGGACTAAACTTAGGTTTCTCAAAAATCTTACTTTTTCTATCGACTAACGTTTGAAGAGAAGGAACCTGTTAAGCAGCCGCTAACCCCTACATCCAAGGGTTAATAATAGTTATTACAAATCATGGGATCTAATCTAAGCCGTACGATCTCTCCTTCACTCCATAACCCCTACTACTACTCCTCCCTCCTTCACTCCAAATCCGCCACACCCTTCTCTTCTTCCATTCTCCGAAAAAAAAAAAACTCGAAAGACAGAGCCTTTCTGTTTCGGTTAGATCGGGTCTCTCGATTTCGGGTCGGCCTCGATCCGGTTTTTCTTTAAGGTCCGTTTCTTTTTTTTTTTTTCTCTCCTAAGAATTCATTCACAGTTCTGAAAATTTGAAACTTCAGTGCTCTCTCGTTTTCTTTTTGAATTTTGAAGTTTCTGTGGTTACTGGTGCCCCCTTTCTTTTTCTCAGGAAACAAACAAAGTTTTTAAAATATCTTTAAAAAAATCGAATCTTTTGGCGAAAAATATCTCAAAAAGAAAAAAAATGAAAACTGTTTTTGAGAGAAATCACTAATCAATCAAGGGGTTAGGAAAATATTGAATTTTTACCCTTTGATTTTACTAATAATAACGATGGTTGTGGTGATGAAAGAACAGAAAGCATCAGAGAAACTCCTTTTTTATCCAGTTTCGTGCATTATGCTAACATGCGCTTGGATGCATAACGTGACTCAGTTCATGTTTTTTTTTTTTAAATTAATTTAATATTTCCCAAGATATTTCCAGTCCTAAAAGAAATATTTTTTGTTTAATATCTATAAATAAATATAGGGGTGTCTCAGCTTGTTGTTCTTGTTGTTTTTGTAGGGTTAATTGAGTTTTGAAGATCGACAATGGCCACCGAAACCAAACTCGAGAAACGTACCCTTCCTTCCTTTCTCCGAAGTCTTTTTTTTTCTTGGATTTCTGTTCCTGTTTGATTGATTAAATCTGATAATGGATGATTTGAGTTAGTCATTAACTATATAATCTAATATAGCTGAGACTGTCTTGACAGGATTGGAGCCAAACCCTGTTGTTGCTAAACCAGTTGACAACAATGTGGTATTTTACATTTGACCTACCTTCATTATTTTCAGTTAAAATCGGCTTGGCCGGAATAATAGAATTATGGGATGAAAAAGCTTTGGCTAAGGCTTTTTTTTAATGTTTTCTTTCTTTTTAAGCAGGTTTCTGGAAAAGATGGAATCCAATCAGATTCAACTCCCACCATTTTGTCATCAGGGATTGGTGCTTCTGACACCAAAGTTAATGGTAGTGCTGCATCTACCACCAAAAAGGAGGATGATCAAGAGCCACATGCTGCCTTTGTCCCCCCTACTAGTAGTTATAATTATCAATACCCAGGTTAGTAGTCAAAATGTTTTTTTTGTTCTTAAGATGTGCATTCATGGAAATTTATAATCTCCATTGCAAATATACTATGGTAATAGGTTTTCAGCTAAACGAAGTAGTGTACTTGGTAATCTTTAAGGTATTTAATGAAACTGAAAGTTAATGGATTTTTGTGATCTCTATTGTTGATATGATACTTTGTTGCCATAAGGTCAGAATGTTTTACGCTACACTGTGCAATTATGTGGAAAAGGGAACTTCTTCACCTTAGGATGTTGTCAACCATGAGAACATCAAAAGATGTTGTCTAATTAAGCCAAGCTACTGTTGGATAGAAAAAAATGGATTGCTGGTCAGACTAAAAATCAATCCTCAGTTTCCATTCTGGGCTGGGTAGCATGTGGAATAGTAACAGATTGCTGGTCAGACTTTGGTTTAGCGTAGGAGTACTTGTAGAGTACTAATTTAATGGGATCGCCTGGGGTTTGGTCAATGAGTATAAGCAGGTCAGGATTTGGAGCATCTAGTGGTGGCTTATATGCTACTCTTGCTTACTCAAAAGGTTTAGCGAGCAAATCACATTTGCTACTCTTTCTAGTTGTCAAGGTGGTAGCAGGTGGCTAGTGGGGTTGTCCTAATTGATACCTGGCATATACTGACTGATTTAACGTCAAAAGCACTTTCAACAAGATCACTGCTGTGACCTGGGTATAAGTTGGGTAGTAATTTGAGATAGCCCCAGGCCTCTTTGCTTTATATGATAGACATCATAGAAGCATTCCTTTTTTTGTTAATGCTTTGCCTAAAATAATACTACAATAAATTTTTATAACCATGAAGTTTCTTCTTTTACTATTTGGAGCTGTCTGCATTTACTGGGAAATTTTCGTTGGGTTTATTCACCTTCGATTTCCAATTTCCAGTTTGAGCATTTTGTTTGTCATCACTGTACTTGTTTTTTAGAAGAATTAACTCTATTTTGCAGGCTATAGTGGGTCCTTCACACAATTGGATGATCGTGGCTATTATCAAGCAGATGGTTCTCATATAGTATGTTCCTCTTAACTTTTACGTAGAAGCACAGAGCGCCATTACCTTGTAATGGTCCAACTTACATTGACTTTGAAGTTTTGAATCTGTTTGCAAAAGTTTGGGCTTTGTCTGTTTTTTTCTAAATCCAATAGAGGAATACTACTACTACTACTACATATATTTTAGGGGAGAAGCTACATTATAGAGCAGGCCGCCCCCCTTAATTTTTTGAACTTCCCATTTAGTCCTTATATTTTTTTTATCTTCTCACAGATCAAAATTAAAATGTATGAATTGCCCCCCCATACTTTTCTTTTTTCTTGTCATTGGGAAAATCTGCCCCCCTTGAAAAAAATTTCTAGCTTTGCCACTGCATATCATCACAACTGCCATCACCTTCTGATGAAATATTACATCTTATACACTTTATTGGTTGCCTCTTCAGGATATGCAATCAGATAATGGTTCAATGGTTTATTATTGGCCTAGCTATCCATATGCTTCAGGGACGGTAGTTGGTGTTGAGGGGCAAAGTGTTGCTCAACAGCCATATTTTTCTTCCTCTGGGTATCTACAGCATCCTGTGTCCTATGGATTAGAAACCATGCCTTGTTATTCATGGGATTCAACATATGTTGGTGATGTCTCAAATGGAAATGCTGGTTTTGAAAATGGAAAAAGTGGCTCAGGTTCCACTGCTTTTGCCAAGTCAAGTGGATTCAACTCTGTAAAATCTAATAGCAACGTTGGAAGCAAATTTTCCAAGCCTATGTATACACAACCTGCCAGACCTATGACCAAGGTATATAGCCCTCTTGGAGCATGTTTAATTTTTTCCAGAAATCATCTTTAGCATTTTTCTCATTTTTATTGGAGCAGTGGTTTGTTGAGCGGAAATTGCTTGTGAGTTTTTGAAACTGCATTTCTTTTCCTTCCATTTCTAGATACTCTTAATATTCTTTGAACTTCTTTCTTTATTTTATCATAAAAGCTGTTTCAAGAATAACTGAATTTTGTATGGTATGCATTGTGTTAAGGGATTCTTTTTGAAAGTGTTTTGCTGATGTGACCAATCAATTTACAGGTTTCTCCGCTGGGTTCAGATTTTTCAGCAGGCCTTTACAAGGGATATCAACCTATGGGAAAGTTTCCTCCATTTACTGGCCAAAAACAAGGTCCATTCCCGCACAGTGGTCCATTGAACTACAGGCAAAATGTAAGAATGTGGAATGGGAATTACAGAAACAAACCAAGGGATAGATTCAATAGAAATGGTGATTTTGAAAACCAAACTGAATTAACTCGTGGTCCTAGGGCATCCATAAAAAATGCTCCTTTGGGCGACTCGGTAAAAAATAATGCTCCATTGGACTCCTCAGTGAAGGACATGCTGGGATTTGCAATGCATAAGGAGCAATACAACTTACCAGATTTTGAAACTGAGTATTCAAATGCCAAGTTTTTTGTTATCAAGTCTTACAATGAAGATGATATTCACAAGAGCATTAAATATGATGTATGGGCAAGTACCCCAAATGGCAATAAGAAGCTAGATGCTGCATTCCACAATGCAGAAGAGGTTTCAAGTGAGACCGGCACCAAATGTCCAATTTTCCTCTTTTATTCAGTAAGTTGGAAACACATTTTTTTTTCTTTTAGTGAAAAGTTTGTCGTCTCTTTAAATACTCATTATGCCCTTATATACTTTAAATGACCTAGTCATTTTTTTTTTGTTTGGTTGTGCCCTCGGTTTATTATAATGTCAGGTAAATGGAAGTGGACAGTTTGTTGGCTTAGCTGAGATGGTTGGTCAGGTAGACTTCAATAAAGACATGGATTTTTGGCAAATTGACAAGTGGAATGGTTTCTTCCCAGTTAAGTGGCATGTAATAAAAGACATTCCTAACGGTCAGCTGCGGCATATTGTGCTTGAAAATAACGATGGGCATTCTGTAACTTTCAGCCGGGACACTCAAGAGGTATCTCCTATATTCTTTTATTTAAATGCACGTGGCACCTCTTTGTGGAACCTGGTCTGGTCCTTGAATGAAGTATACTAAACCTGTGTTTCCACAATTTGTCGTGTTTCCTTAAATATGCAAGCCAAATCATAGCTGTATGTCCTCTGTTCGATATGGGGTTGGAAGAAGAAAACAAAGAAGTCTTGTAAAAGCCCTACTGGCTCAATGATACCAGCTAAAAGCTTTGATTTCAATCCTTGCAGGAGAAGAAATCCTTAATTAAAAGTTATCTGATAAACACATGAAATGACTAAAGGCTCCTAAATAAAAAGAAGAATTTAAAAACAACTGGAAACTAAAAAGTATAGCTCTTTCATCCCAGTTATTGGCAGATGGCATTTTCTTTTGTGGATTTAGTGTTTTTCTCCTATTAAGGGTAACATTCAAGAGAGAGGGGAATCAAATGATGTTTGACACCCTCTACTAGGATCTGAGATTTGAATCTTTGATATCTCTGCAAGGACACCCTACCTGTAAATTGAATTTTGTGTCTAGTCTGGTCAAAATAAAACCTTTTGCTTGTGCTCAATGTTTTCACAGTTGGTCTGACTAGACTGTCATGTAAATTTGCAGATTGGACTGGAGAAAGGTTTGGAAATGCTTAATATTTTCAAGAGCTATTCTGCAAAAACATCTATGTTAGATGACTTCAACTTCTATGAAAATCGAGAGAAGCTTAATACCAAAAAGAGCAACAAACCTGCAACTTTGCGAATGGAAATATTTGAGAACAGTGATTTCCCTGTAAGTTCCTTGTCCTCTTTTTTAGTTTATTTCTCTCTTTTTTAAAAAAAAAACTTTGAACCACTATATGTAAAATTCATACAGATATCTTTGGTTTACCGTAATTCTGTGTTATGAAACACCTGCGTGCAATCATATTGTTTTTGAACCGAGACTGAGACCATGACAACAAGATAGCATGCTGGTTTTAATTCTCATGTCCATACCAGCTACTATTCTTGTTATCCATGTGCCTCCCACCCCAAATTCAGGCTAGGAAGTTTTATGCTTTATGTATCTACCGAGTGTAGAAATTTTGTAACATTGTTTCATACCTCTGCACAGAAACATACAGCGGCTGAAGAAAAGATATCTGAAGATGACTCAAGGACCAAGAAAACTACCAATCCCTCGACTCTGATCAATTTAACTAAAAATCTCTCACTCAATGGTCACAACCAGAAGAGTAACTCTGTAAAGAAGCCGATAGGAAATTCAGCCTCCCCTGTTCCTGCACCATAGGCTTTTTTTAGAGCATTAGTAAGTTTGTTGCCGTGCTGTAGCTGTAGTAGTTTTTATCCCTTCTTTTTGAGAGCTGTCTGTTTTATTTCATTTGAAGCCAATTTAAAGAGCTTTGTCCCCTATAGGTGAGTAGCTTCCTTTAGTTTATCAGGGAGATGTTTAGCAGGTGGTTTGAAGTTTTTTATTTTTATTTTTTTTTATCTAATAATAATTTATTTTGATTGTGTTTTGAACCTTGGTCTCTTACATACCGCTAAAGCCACAAAGCAAGGTATGATCCTTAATGGCAAAGAATTTAAAATCAAATCATGAATTAGTGCATCCTCCAAGCAATCATCACCTTGCTATCATGTTCAATAAGATGTTACTGCCTGCCTGTTGCTTGGTTTGGTTGGTAAAGATATTATTGCAGCTCCATTGTAATTATGAAAGTGAAACTGATTTGCAGTTTTTCCTGCAAACCCTTTTGTCAAGGACATTAAAAAAAACCAAACCATAGAATAGTTTGTCGACTACTCTGACTTTGTCTGTAAAGTGGTCATGGTACCAATTTTAGTAGTTTTTTTTTTCTTTCTAATTAACTTAAATGAAACTAAAGAAAGGTTTTTTCTATAGTGGTAGTTTGTTTTTTAAAAAATTGTTTTTTTTTATTTATTTCTGCATTGCATTGTTGTCATGCTGTGTAATTGCGTTTCATACAATTTTTCATTAAAATTTAATTTTTTTATTTAAAATTATTTTTTTTGTATTTTTAAATTATTTTGATATATTAATATCAAAAATAATTTTTTAAAAAATAAAAAAAATATTATTTTAATATAATTTCAAACAACCAAAAAACACTTCAAAAATAATAACCACTACACTTTTAAATATCCTCAATTACTCAACTATTTTCTTTAGGGTATGTCTTTAAAATTGTTCAGGAAAAAAAAAATAGTTTATATGCAAACAAATCTTCTCTTTTTTTTTAACCTTTTTCTTTAAAAACAATATATCACAACCCAAGTTAATTTACCAAATAAATTTATAATCCAAGACAAGTTTAATAACTTTGATATTTCATGTGATCAAATAAAATTGGAATAGAAATCATCTCTTCAAACGCTAGAGATATTTCCATGATTTACATAGCATATACCTGCAGGTCAAGGCCTTAATTAGTTGCATGGAAAAATTTGGAAACCCAGGAAGCTGTTAGTTTTTCTCCTTGTAACTAATAGCAAGTTTTACAGGATCGTTTGGAAGCTGCAAATGCTCTTAAAAAACAAATGTGGGCTGAGGCGCAGTTAGATAGAAGTCGGTTGAAAGAAGAGTTCATCAGTAAATTAGATTTTCCATCTTTAACTGGGGGCAGAGTTGAAACACAAGTCGCTAGTTCTGCTGTGGAAGGCAGCCAAAGCTCCTTGGTTCTCTTTCAAGGATTTGGTCATTTTCTTTTCGAGAAAAACATTTATCATATTGGTGATAGAAAATGGCAAAGCAACCTGAGTGAGGAGCTAATCAAATCATCCTCAATCATTAGAGTATTTAGCATGTATTTTCACAGCAAGGAGTAATACCCAGAAAGGCTACTGGAGATTAGTCACATCTATCCATAGTATAAAACTGCATCAATTCATCACTTGACGGAGGTGGTCAAGGTATTGACACAGCTATGAAAACCTACTTCATAAACGTCTCAATGGCAGCATGAATGGAACTTGTATGGCCAGAATCCTGATGCTGAACCAGCGAGTGAGGTCCACTCCAGACAGATCTTTGATTGTCAGGGAATAGAGTTCCACATAGGCTGAGAAGCAAGGGATTTTCAATGTAGAATTTCTTAAACACTTTAACCTTCTCTTCCCTTTCTTGCAATTCCTGCAACTGTAGCAAGACAAAATCAGTACATATACACATGAAAATAACAATGGAATCTTTAGCCATATCTCACACATGTAAATATATAGTAAAATTCGATCACAAGCACCATAGTGCTTTTCCTGTTCACACCCCCGCATACACACAAAAGTGCTGTATGTGCATAAATTTGCCATGTAAAGTCAATTCATAAACTCCAATACCTTGCGCTTATTTTGATGAACTGCCATAGTTTCTTCCTCTTGCAGCACTAATGCATCTTTCTGAACATGTATACGGATATTTGCATTTTCGGATATTACAGGCTGAGGTTGTTGATTAGGCTCCTCCCCAGATCCATCAGCGAACTGTGATTTCTCTGGTAATTCATCCTTCCCTTGCTTCTGAATCTCCATCTCATTGTCTTCATCTTCTTCTTCATCTTCCTCCTCCTCCTCTTCCTCCTCCTCCTCCTCCTCCTCCTCTCGTTTCTCCACAGGGCTCTGCTGCCTTTCTGTAACCTCCACTTTCCCCTCATGTGCTTTTCCTTCCACTTCAACATACGCATCTGGGTCCAATGATTCACCCATATTTGATGATGAATCCTCACAAGGACTTCCGGCAAGTGAAGATTCCTTCAGCAGAAGAAAAGAATGTATATAGAATGAACTTTAACAAAAGGTTTTTCTTTCAATTGACAGCATCACAAACTATTTGCTCTTTGATAATAAAGACAATTCAATATATAAAAAAAGTGGGTTCTTAATTAGAATGAACTTCAAGCTCAAGCATACTTTTATGAAATCTATGCTCTCATTCTAGGCAGTCATAATGTCATTTTCTAGTTTAGCTGTACAAAAGATAGTATTTTGAATAAACCACAGCAAGGTAAACTCTTCCAAATGAGAACCTTTTTTAACAGTGTTAAGAAGAGCGTGAGAAGAATTGAATGAAAAGGATTAGATGTCTTTTCTTATTGTGATACCTCATTTGCACTCTTAACAAAATTGTGACAATTTGTATGCAATATAAGCTACAAATGCAAAGTCCCCTCATCTTTGTTTTTCTGTTATATGCAAAGAAAACTGGATCCAATTACTGAATGTTATTGGACTAACAGAAGTGCATCATGAGTTTGTGCAAAGCCAAAGGAGAATCATTTTCTCAGGGAAAATGCTGTGAAAATCAGAACGGTCATTTGTAACACCAAATGTTCATTATCATAGGCAATCTAGCGTGCATATCTACATTCATAATTTACACCACCAAAAGCCTTATGGTGACTCTAGAAAATTCAACGGAAAATAGTACTTCAAAATCCAGAACTGATCTCTGTCCACAAGCACAGCATGCTAGGTAGCCAAGTACAGATTCAAAACCAAGATAAACACCAACCCAGCTTATTACTTATATGTTAATATATTTTATTCTAGAGCATTACCAATCACAGGATAGTTAACACTTATTTCAGGACTGTTTCAAACATTTAAGAAATTTCAATAAATGTTTAAAAACATAACTGCACCTCTTGCTTGAACTCTTGACCAAGTTCGTTATCAGAAACTCCGATCTGGCCTTTAGCAAGTCGAGCATTCTCTTCTCGCTCTCTTCTACGGCGCTTTAGAACACATATGGCACATAAACAATCAAGTTTATGGCGCCTTCTGCAAAAGGAAAAATCACATATAAAATGAAAATCAAGTTTATGATATGCTCAGTCCCGCTTACTGCACTCAAAAGAGAGAGAAAAGAGAGACTAGAAAAATACGAATATGATATCCATTTATCAGGGCCCATGCTTTCCCATCCCGCCCTACCCCTTTCATTGCTTGAGTTACTAATTTAGACAAATTAAATGAGCAGTTAATGAAGCCAGGTCTTAGACAAACATATAACATACAGCTCCTAAGAAAACTAAAGAATATACTCCAAAAGAAAAGGGAACCCTTCAGAGTAAAATGAGTGAAATCTAATAATTCACTATAATACGTTGCAACAAGCAGAGTCATGAATAAAATGACAAATGTGTTATCAGGAATTCCATATAGAAGAAGACCATCCACCTTGGCAATATGTGTAATTACAAAGGAGGATGTCAATTGGCATACATAATATGCAATGGGAAGGAACCAAGAAAGGTTTGGACCTTTTCTATTAATCACTCAATGGAAAACTCAGAATGTTGAAGTGGGAAGTTGCCTCCAGAACTTGTTTTTCCTAAAGAAACATTTCATATTAAATATAAAAATGTTAAACTGGCTGCCTTCTTTGAGAACTCAAATGACACTATGATTGGAAGCCAGGGATTTAGAAGAGAAAAGAATAATTGGAAGTTGGACACTTTTTATTATTTATTGACCAGAGTCGGACATAAAGGTGAGGGTAAGTTAATTCAGACTGCTGGAGTAGAAATTTTGAGGTAAAGTTTTTGAGAAGGGGTGATACAAGAAAATATTTATTAGAATGAGCCAAAAAAATACAAAAGAAAGAACAATCTAGTAATAGCAGTGTTAGCAACTGGTCCATATTAACTACATGTACCACAGATTTTCATTGTCCGACAAGTAACTGTCTTCCACTTCATTAGTTTACTAATTCTTGTCTGTTAAACTTATGCTGCTAGTTTACCATTGGTCCTTATGGACATCTAAAATTTGGATACTCAACTTCTAGGAAGAATAGGACAATGCAAGAACAGAAAAAAGAAACTTATCCTGCAGAAACATACCCATGACGCTTTTTTGACTTCTTTGGTGGCACAATTTTATTATGTGCATGACTAGAAGCTGCAACATCCTCACCATGAACACCTTCATCACCTACCATAAAGGAAACAAATAGTGTTCGGATCACCATTGGCATATGGAGCCTAAATACAAGAGAGTTCCATATTTTAAGCAGCAACACATGTTGCCTAAAATAGCCAACATGCACGAACCCGAAAACAAGAATATTGATCAACTATTTCAGCTGTCAGTATAAAGTATAACTCAGATAAATATATTTTCTTAATTACAAATTGATACAGTGAATATCTATGGGACTTTAACTTGCAGCAAAATGCAGCCTTTCATGAAACAGAATTAATAACCCTAATCCTAGGTTTCTAATTGGGTACTTCCTGTTTAACCCAGCAGTGGGTGTAGCGATTGCCAATGCAATCTCTGCTATGAACATGTGAACACTTCGAAATCTACATTTTCTGGAATAAACTAGATCTGGTATGCTAAAAAATGAAAAGAAATGTTTGTCTAGATCAATTACAATGATGAGCTGTACCATCTTAGCACCTACCATGACAAGTGATGCTAGTTACAAATTATACCACACAGAAATCATCTAACAAAGGTAACTCAGTGCTGTCTAAGCACTCATTGACTGCTCTAAAATACATTGAATATTGGAACTTTGCCACCCATTCATCCATTAATCATCAGCAAGAAATAATTATAGATGTGTGTCACCAAGCTAACTGTTGTCAGAATACTGATAGGTGATATATTGCTAAATTTTAAATAAGATGACTTGCATGTTAGAAATATACATGCGAGGAGCGCAACACCATAATGGTCTTGAACTATCATGCCAAAAGAAAGATATAAGCTTCATTGCTCTACAACCCTAAAAGAATACAACATATAATCTGGAAAAGGGAGAAAACGAAAGAAACCGGGAAATAATAGACTTATACAGAACAAAAACTCCTCTTTTTGAGGTGATATTTTTTTCTTCAATGGAGCAAGTTAGGAAATCAAAAAACCCAATTTGTCTGATGGGCAGCTAAACGGTTTAAACAACCAACCAAAGAAACACCGCATTAGTGTTCACATGATGTAGAAGACAGATTTCCTCTTTTAGACCTAGAGTTGCCATGCATTGTTAACAGAAAGTATGAGAGCAAAAGGGTTAAGTGCACTCATGACTCAACATGATGAAGAAAAATAAAAATGCATTGATTGGAAAGAACAAAACCATAAGATCCTCACCATTACTTCCTTTTGATAGTTCAGTGTATAACCCAGCTGTTGTCCAATACTTCATAAAATTCTTCTTAACACGCTTCATAAGATCCAAGATATAGTCACCTTTGCTGTTATACTTAAAACAGTTGTACCAAATGTATTGAACATCCTTGTAGACATCCTTTGAATTCATGTACTTGTCACCTTTCTCAAGATTGCTGCAGATTGTTCCAAAGTCCATTGGTGTATCTATGATATCAAAATAATCCTGTAAAAGAGGAAAGTCATTTTGATATCATAGATAAATATGGACATATCAAGCAATACAGAACAAAAAGAGCTCAGTGGATTTTTATTTTTCAAAAACAATCTTATTAGGCAGTATGGATGTATATAGAAGATGGAGGATAATAAATAGTTTCAATTCTCAAGAAAACCTTGCAACTAAAATATAAGACCTCTTCAATGCATTTGCATGCAATGTCAACTAAGATATCCATTCAGACCATCCCTCTATAACACCATAGCTAAGCAGCATAGGAACTTAATCTTCACAAAATCGAGTCCTTAACATGAGAACTCTCTACTCCATAACAAACATAAAACAACAAAGCATCGCGCCATAATAATCAAGATACCAACTTACAGGTATTCCAAGAGCATCAGGATTGACAGGAGCGTTAAAGGGTTCGGCTGCATCCATTTTCATCACCTTCTTAATAACCTACAAATAGGATAAACAATTACACACAAACAAAAACACAAAAAAAAACAAACTCCCAACATACCAATAAGGCAGAATCCAATTCTTTCTTATCATATCGATTCTCCTTATGTGGCGTCTCCAATTCCTTGTTTGGCAAACCCTCATTCTCATCCTCATCCTCCACCACCACCACATCACCACTGCTCGAACCTCCTCCTCTTCCTCCTCCTCCCAACACCTTAGTCGACGAAGAAGACTTAATCTTTATACCCCCAGGTCTCCTCGAAACATACATCTTAATTTCAGGAACAACCGAATTCCCACTATCCTCACCTTGTTTCTCCAACCCCAAGTTCTGCACTGGGCTACTCCTATCCGTATCAGTCCGAGACTCCAAAATCTTTGAACTTTTTAGCTTAACCTTCACACGCCCAACACCCTTTACTCCTCCTACTCCTCCTCCTCCTGATGCTGCCGTGGCAGCAGCCTTATCGATAGAACCATCAGGATTAATACTTGCAAGATGCAATGGCTGGTCGGTTCCGGTGGAAGAAGGTGTATTAACCTCCATTGGAGATTGATTATCATCATCATCATCATCATCATCACCATCATGATCATCATTATGATCTTCCCTGCTTAGAGTGATTAAATTGATAAGTGTTTGTTCTTCATCGGCAGAACCCTCGCCACCGCTCACCGCAGCTTCGGCTTTTGGCTTCGCTGCTTTTCCTTTCTTCCTCGCTCTCTTTCGCTTCTTCATCTTCAAAGAAATCAAAATCAGTAAACCCTAACGGTAACAGTTTGGCGTTTGCAGAGAGAGACCTAAGCGATGCGTCGTTCGCTCGCTTGTTGTTAAGAGAAAGACAGGACTACTATTTATTTATGGATTAGTGTATTTATTTCGTCCCTCTATTTTTGATATTTTCTTATGTGACCACTCTACTTTTCTTTTTATTTATATGGCTCCTTTACTCCAGAAAAAATTGGTTCCTTTTAAATAAAATTTGTTTGATTTTAAATTTGATGTTTTTATCAATGAAATGTTACTCTAGCGGTTAAGACATTATTATATCCCTGTAAGGATGAGAACACAAGTTTAATTTCTAAAAAACGCACTTATTGGGAGGGGCAATTATAAACTCTAAACGAGACAAGTGTCACTTTTTAAAAGGATGTGAGAATACCCGGGTAAGAACACAAAAAAATTAAAGTTTAAATAAATTGATTAATTAATAAATTTGTATGGTCTTAATTATATTAATTTACAGAGATTTAATTTAATTTAATTTATAATATATTTCTTATTAAGATAGTTTTTGGGGAAATAGAAATTGAAGACAATTATTTGTTTATTTTTTCAATAATTTCCTTGTAAATATTCAATAATCTCAACTTTATCTTTTTTATTTTGCATTAACAAACCCTACTTCTTTTTTATAAGAACAAATTTATTATTGTGACTCTAACTTTATCTTGTAAACCAACTTGTATATCTTTATTATTAAATAGAATTCTGTCTATATCTCTAGTTATGTTCTTTTTATGAAATTATAAACATTGTAATATAATGGATTATTAAAATTATAATGATTTATTACAATACAAGCAC
>Ga0325411_1005325_pt1 | contig 14274 bp, 9 predicted proteins | sample PopdelMetagenome_13_FD_206181 | JGI IMG/M metagenome (GOLD analysis project Ga0325411, IMG submission 206181) | Populus deltoides microbial communities from Bellville, Georgia, United States - Xylem-PdIQD-R4 | ecosystem: Host-associated > Plants > Phyllosphere > Stem > Wood/Secondary xylem... | reverse complement strand
AATGCCGAATTTGGGGTAACGCATTCTCCGTTTATTTTAATTTTTTTTCTCTTACTTGATGCAGGTAAATTACCTAGGTGATTGTAGCATTTAGATATTTGATGATCCATGCACTGTTGCATTATTAGAGGTGGTATTATTATTATTATTAATTATGCATCCATTATTAATTGTTTAATTTTGAATTTAATTTTTTTCTCTTACTTGACGCAGGTAAATTACCTAGGTGATTGTAGCTTTGAGATATTTGATGATCCATGCACTATTGCATTATTAGAGGTATTATTATTATTATTATTATTATTATTATTATGAATTATGCATCCATGATTCTGCTCTTCATTCCTAGCTCTTTTGTTTTTTTTAATTGCTGGATGCTGACCACATTTTAAAATCTTCTTTGGAATGTTTTGTAGCGGTTTGTTTTTGTGTTGAAAGAGTTTCATGACTTTTTTTAAAAAAATTGTTTGAAATTATTTTTTTATTATTTTGATATGCTGATATTAAAAATAATTTTTTAAAAATAAAAAAAATATTATTTTTATATATTTCCGAGCGAAAAACATTTTAAAAAATAATTATTATCTTATTTCCAAACATGATTGATAAAATCATAACTTGACGTACCACTCTGATGAAAACTTTTGTAGCGCCCAGAAAAAATAATGAATTTTAGTATTTTCCATAATTTTGTCACTTAATTTTTACTAATTTTCTTCATGAATGACAGCTAAAATACATGGATTGGTTAGCCTTTAGTTTACTTTTAGTACGTACCCATATTGGACTCATGTTTTTCTTAGATAAGCTCACTTAACATAATTCCTTGGATTGGTTTGCTCTATGCTCAACGCGACCCATCATTCAGTCGTCCCATATATGAAGGTATTCAGAGATGTTCTGTGAGATGGTAAGTAATCTTCTCCCTTTATATCTTATCACCCAAATTGAGCGTGAAAATGTTGTTTGTTTGCATATGTTGATGTCGGCTCACAGGCATGTCCAGGAACACATGAAAATGAGTTTACAGAACCTGCTCCAGTTTCTGTGGCAGCGAAAAAGGTCATCAGTATGTGTTGTCCTTAAAATCAACATTTCTCCTATGTTTGTTTAAATTTTGTGCAACAACAGATATTCAAAAACCTGAGTGCTCAAGGAGATTGGCACAGTTTTAAATACTGTATGGGATCTTGAACCAACTGACTGATTTTGAATTTTTGGTGCTTAGGAAATACTTGTTTGCGACAGTTGCTGCAAATTTGAGTTTTCTAGAGGCTGTTACCTTAATTACACTACCTACCTAGGTGGTGGACATCCGCTGCACCACAGATATATCTCAAGCTCAAATGTGAGCAAAACAATATATGATTTTCATTTGTTTTCATTTGTTGTTTATATCTTGATTCTTGCCTCAGTTATGGGGGATTCACTACCAGAAAATCGGATAACACCAACGGAATTGCCGACGGAAATTTTCCATCGGCAATTTTTACCACCGGAAATAATTCCGTCTCAAATTCTGTCAGTATTAGCCAACGAAAAAACTCCGTCGGCGATGCCGCCGGTATATACCGACGGAATAATTCTGTCGGTATATACCGGCGGCGAGAAATTTTTTTTGAAAATTGCAACGGCGAGATGACGTGGATTTTGTTCAGACGAATTTACCGACGGAAATACCGAGGGATTCAAACCCGGACAGCCAAGCAGGGACGTGTTGCTAACACCAGCGAAATCACTGACGGTTTTACCGACGGAATATTTTCGTCGGTAAACTCCAGTATATACTGCCTCTGCCGACACTCTCTCTTCCTCTCTTTCTCCTTCTTCTTCCCCTTCTTCTTCCCCATCCCACCTCTCCCCTCCCAAATTGTAGCTAACCACCCATCTCAACTCTCCCCTCTTCTCAACACAAGCTAGCACTCAAGTTTCTTATACTTTTGTACGTGGTCACAACATGCATTCGTTAATTCTTGTGGATTTTATCATTTTTTGTAAGTAAATCTATCCTTTTTAGTTTTAACTTTTAAATGTGAATTTTATTGTTTTTTTAGTATATGTATTTTGTTAAAGAAACTTGTTGTATGAATGTATAATTTTGTAATTGTTATAGTTTGTTTTAGATTTTATTAAATTATATTTGTTTATAAATTGTTGAAATTTTGTTTGAATTACACCGAATTATATTATAGCTTGTTTAACGGGTATATGTTTTAATTGTTATCAATTCTATTGTGAAGTTGTGATTTCTGTAAATTTATATATGTATAAACTTGTATGTATGAACGTTGATAGTTGATAGTTAATAATTGATAATGAATATTTAACATAAGTGTTTTTTTAGTTTGTTGGATAATTGATAGTGAATATTTAACATAAGAAACCAATTTTTTTTTTATGTTTTATAGAGATCAAATAGAAGTCGTGGATGATCGTTCATGGATGTATCGGGACTCACCCCAAGGATTGTGGAGGATGGATTATTGTAATGGTGTTCAGGGTTTTATTAATTTTGCAACATCTATCCCGAGGAATTTTACTGATGACGGTATTAGGTGTCCATATAGGAAGTGTAAAAATTTAAAGTTTCTGCATCAAGATATTGTAACGATGCATCTTCTAACCAAAGGGTTCATGCAGGACTACCTATGTTGGTATGCACATGGAGAACTATTTGTTCCTAATAAGAGCATGGTTGAAAGGGTGGTCGGGTCAACTTCTAGTGCTAGCAACATGCATGAGTTGGAAATGAGAACAGTAATCCTTACAGGAATATGGTTATGGAAGCAATGAGAATGAGTGAAGGTAATGCCAGTGAATTTCCAAACATAGAAGAAGAACCTAATGCAGATGCAACAAGGTTTTTTGATCTGTTGAAAGATTCTGACGAGCCATTATGGGATGACTACACGAACCACAGTAAATTATCAGCCGTAGCACAAGTGTTCACCATCAAGTCAGATCACGGGTTGAGTGAGGCCGGTTATGATAAGATTATCAAATGGGTGAGAAGCATTTTACCTGAGGGGAACAGGCTGAAAGAGAACTTCTATGCTGCCAAGTCCATGATGAAACCCCTCGGTTTAGGATACCAGAAAATTGACATGTGCCCTAACTTCTGCATGTTATACTACCTTGAAAATGCTGAGCTGACCGAGTGCATGACATGTGAGCATTCTCGTTACAAACCCAGAATTGAAAGAGTAAAGACTCTTGTGGCATATAAAAAACTTAGATACTTCCCAATCACACCTAGACTGCAGAGGTTATTCATGTCACCAAGGACTGCTGAGCATATGACATGGCACCAATCACATCATGCGGTTGATGGAGTGATGGTGCATCTTTCTGACGGTGAAGCCTGGAAACACTTTAACAATGTGCATCTTCACTTTTCAGCTGAATCAGGGAACGTGCATCTTGGGTTGTGTACAAACGGATTCAACCCATTCAGGTCATTTGCTACTCCTTATTCTTGTTGGCCGGTCATACTGACGGTTTATAACTTGCCACCGGGGATGTGTATGAGGCCGAAGTTTATGTTTCTATCTATGGTCATACCAGGTCCGAGCAGTCCGGGTCGGAACATAGATGTTTGTCTTCGTCCGTTGATTGATGAGTTGACGCAATTGTGGTCCTCTGGAGCTTTGACTTATGACTTCTCGAGGAAACATAATTTTATAAGAGCAGCTTTGATGTGGACTATCAATGATTTCCCAGCTTATGGAATGGTTTCTGGTTGGAGCATGCATGGAAAGCTAGCATGTCCATACTGTATGGAGAACAACAAGGCATTCACACTAACAAACAGAGATAAAGCTTCTTTTTTTGACTGTCACCGTCGCTTTTTGTCACCGAATCACAGGTACAGAAAGAATAAGAAGGATTTCTTTATTGGCAGAGTTGAAAAGGATGTTGCACCCCCGCATCTTTCCGGTGAAGAATTGCTTGATGTTGTTTCAGAGTATGGTGACATTGTGTTTGGTCTCCAATCAGGTAAGCAGAAGTTTCCTGGTTTTGGTTTGACCCATAACTGGGTGAAGCGAAGTATATTTTGAGAGTTTCCTTATTGGAAGACCAATCTTCTCCGTCATAACCTTGACGTCATGCACATTGAAAAGAACGTGTTTGAGAACATTTTCAACACCGTCATGGATGTGAAGGGGAAGACAAGGGACAACATCAAGGCTAGATTGGATGTAACGTTGTTTTGTAATCGTAAAAATATGGAGTTGGTTTGTGATGGGTCACGGGTCGCAAAACCAAGAGCAAGCTTCGTGTTAGAGAAAAACGCACAACTACTAGTCTATAAATGGCTTAAGAGTCTGCGTTTTCCTGATGGACATGCCTCGAACATATCAAGGCTGGCTAATACCGAGGAATGCAGATTATATGGAATGAAGAGTCATGACTGCCATGCGTTTATGCAAACACTCATCCCATTAGCTTTTCATGATTTGTTGCCAAAGGGGATATGGGATGCACTAACGGAGATCAGTCATTTTTTCAGAGATATATGCTCCAGCAAGTTGAATGTTGATCACATTGAGAGGCTTGAAACGAATATCATGGAGATAATATGCAAACTTGAGATGATATTCCCTCCATCATTTTTTGACTCAATGGAGCATCTACCCGTACATTTACCGTTTGAGGTAAAAGTTGGAGGACCGGTCCAGTACAGATGGATGTATCCATTCGAGAGGTTAGATATTACAATGGTATGTAATTCTTAATTAAATGTTTTTTTATTTATAATTTTTGATTAATTCTATATATATATGCAGGTACTTGTTCAATCTAAAAAAAAAAAGGTTAAGAACAAGGCGCATGTTGAGGCGTCAATATGTGAGGCCTATATTGTTGAGGAGATCACAACATTTATTTCATACTATTTCGAACCTCATTTGAGAACGAGGATCAACCGTGTTCCACGACATGATGATGGTGGTGAAGTGCCTTCAAGTGGGAACTTGTCAATATTCTCTAATCCTAGACGACCCATACCTAAAAATGCCGTAAGGGGAAGATATTTGTCTGAAATAGAGTTCAGATAAGCACACAATTATATCCTATTTAACTGTGATGAGCTGAGACCTTTTATTAAGTAAGTAGATGTTCGACATAAACTTTGTCAAGAGTGTACTATTTATGTTTTGTGATACCATAAACTCATATAATTTGAAACAACCTTGCAAGCAACATCCACGATACTTACTTTCCAATAACTCACAGCTGACCGAATCCCAGATCTTTCAATTACAAGATGAATAATTTGCCACATGGTTTAGAACACATGTAAGTCCTATCACAAACTCATAATCTCTTGCAATGTAATTCACTATACGTAAATATATATTACATAATATCTGTTTATTGATTATTGTTGTATTTAATATACAAGGTTTATCAAATGGGAGTTAGTGCTACTATTTCATTGTCTTTACTAAGCCTAGGCCCTGAAAGAAAAGTCAAGTGCTATAACGGGTATTTTATCAATGGATATATCTTTCATACTGAAGAATATGGGCATGGAAGAAAGACATACAACAACGGTGTTTGTATTAAGGGATCGACTTCTAGTAAGTTTGAAGTTGACTACTACGGTAGATTGGAAGAGGTTATGGAACTGCAATATCATAGCGAGCAGAATAGAGTGTTTTTATTCAAATGTTATTGGTATGACATAACTGACAAAGGAATCAGAGTAGATCCTCATTATGTTCTCGTTGAAATCAACTTAAAAGTTCGACACCGCAACGTAAACGACGTCTTTGTTTTTGCAAAGCAATAACAACAAGTTTATTACACATACACCCCTTTCTTTAGAAGGGACCGATCAAGAGTTGATTGGTTATCCGTTTTAAAAACAAAACCCAGGGGTCATGTCGAGGTTGTTCAGGATGAGAACGAAGACACAAGTGTGATGGATGAAGTCTTTCAAGCTAGTGAGTTGGTTAAACCATACCGAGTTGCTTCTTCGATTGACTTAGAAGAAAATTTGAATTTTCATGTTTTCGACGATAGTCTTGTTGATGTTGACGCATTGGAGTTGAATGCCGTTTTGAGCTCTACTGGTGTAGTACAGAATGTTGATGAAGAAGATGATAACCACATTGAAGAGCGCGATGAAGCGGATGATAACAATTCAATTGAGGACGAAGATAAAAATTCTGACTAAACATGTTGTTAAACCTTATTTTTATAACGTAATATTTTGGAACATGAAATATGTATTATTTTTTAATTGTCAGCTCCTGTTATTGTGCTGTATGTGATCTAAGTGTGCAGGAGGATAGAAGAAAATTCATGTAGAAGCCGCATAAATATTGACTGTTTTACCGACGGTACTACCGACGGAATAGTTCCGTCGGTATTTCACAGAGTTGGGAAAAAATTACGGGCTTGTGCCACAATTTCCGACGGCATCACCGACGGAATCACCTACGGAAATCACATATCCCGAAGCGCACGCCTGTCAGAGGCACTATTACCGACGGAATTGTCGGCGGTACAATTTCCGATGGATAAAAACAAAAGGTGGCATTTTTGAAATTTTTGGTGCGCATTTCAATTTATTTCCCGTCGGAATTACCGATGGAAATTAATGCCACCGACAACAATTAATGTTCCATCGGTAATTCCGACGGAAATATTGGCATCTAAACCCCCCCCATTTGGTTCATTTTTTCTCTTGGCTCTCATCTCTATTTCTTCTTCTCTTCGTTTTTAGTTTAAGTTTTGGAAGAGATTTGATTGTTTTGGTGGTAGTTTTCAACATATTAAAAGGTATGTAATGGTTTTTCTTTATCTTTGTATTTTTTATTTTAATTATCATTATTTTTTTAGTGTTCTTTGTTTTGTTTATTTTTATAGATAAAATCTAAAAATCAACACTATTAAGGTAAGCATTTTTTATTCCAAAATTTATTTTGAATTAATGTATTGTTTTTTTAGTTTGGTGTATTCTTTGTTTTGTATTTAGGATGTTTTGTTTAGTGTTATTGAAATATAGAATTAAATTAAATTATTTTATATTAATTTTAGGATATTATTGTTTTTATTTGAATAATTGTTATTGTTGAATTTATGTTATAAATGTGAATTGAAATATAGAATTAAATTTAATTAATTTATATTAATTTTAGGATATGATTGTTTGTATTGGAATAATTGTTATTGTTGAATTTATGTTATAAATATGAATTGAAACATAGAATTAAATTTAATTAATTTATATTAATTTTAGGATATGATTGTTTGTATTGGAATAATTGTTATTGTTGAATTTATGTTATAAATGTGAATTGATATATAGAATTAAATTTAATTAGTTTATATTAATTTTAGGATATGATTGTTTGTATTGGAATAATTGTTATTGTTGAATTTATGTTATAAATGTGAATTGAAATATAGAATTAAGTTTAATTAGTTTATATTAATTTTAGGATATAATTGTTTGTATTGGAATAATTGTTATTGTTGAATTTATGTTATAAATGTGAATTTAAATATAGAATTAAATTTAATTAGTTTATATTAATTTTAGGATATGATTGTCTGTATTGGAATAATTGTTATTGTTGAATTTATGTTATAAATGTAAATTGATATATAGAATTAAATTTATTTAGTTTATATTAATTTTAGGATTTTATTGTTTGTATTGGAATAATTATTATTGTTGAATTGGTATAGATATTAGGTTGTATATATGATGTTGATGGAGATTATATGGATTGTGGTTATTGTAGAGATTGTAGGTTTGAAAACTGTGGGTAGTCTCTAGTATAAAGGAGGTGCTGCCGAATTTTTATTAATGATTGAATTCCTAATGATATTAGGTTGTATATATGATGTTGATGGAGATTATATGGATTGTGGTTATTGTAAATATTGCAGGTTTGAAAACTGTGGGTAATCTCTAGTATAAAGGAGGTGCTGCTGAATTTTTTTTTAAAATAATTAAAGTTAATTTATGTAATAATTCATATACATTTGTGTAGATCCATCGAATGAAATCTACAGCACGTCGTCAGTAGACTATTGCATATAGTTCTTCTAGCAACGAGGAGGATATCTCCTTAGGTGCTGATCACAGCGATGCATCTGCGCCACCGTGTGATGCTTCCTCTTCTACCGCGGTTTCACAGCGCAAAAGCGGCATGCCTTCACAGCGGGGTCAATTCACCCGCAAGTACCAGGCACAATAGAAGGATGACCTCTCAATGTAAGTTCGTTTAGGTTTTAGTTTTTTTTTAATACTTATAACATAATTTATGAACAAATAATTAATTTTTTATTATTTAATTTCAGGTTCAAAAACATTGAGGTTGCCAGGACAATTACATTGGCGATGAAATTGTCGATGGAGATTCCATTGTTTCAATGGAGTCAGGTCTCCAGACATCCTGAGTGGAGACCTAATATCGATGCCTGGTTTCGGCAATTTCAGGTAGGTGTTAATTTTTAATTTCCAGTTTATTTTTAATAAATAATTTTTGTAATTTTATATCTTGTACTATTTTTATTTTCAATGAATTATTTATATATACAGAATAAATTTGAGTGGGATAGAACGAACAACAATGTTGTCAGGAGAGTATGGGAGAATCACGCGGCAACTAGGTAACATCGAAATTAATATTTATTTTTAATTTATAATTTTATGTTCTAAATTCTAATTAGTTACTATGGATGTAGGTTGCGTGATTTTTGGTATGATGCTCAAAAAAAGGTGAAAAAATATGCGAGAGACAACGGTCTTGAAGGCTGGAATGAGGTGGCAGTTTGGCGGGAATTTAAACCGCCATTCATCTCGGGAGATATATGGACGGCATATATTGAGCACGTGACGTCTGAGCGGTTCTCACAGCGCTCACAATCCGGAGCCGTCAACCGGAACCGGGAAATTCATGGTTCGGTGACCACGCACACCGGCGACTCCGTCCCGTTTAACGCACATGCGAAGCGGATGGTAAGATTATTTTAAATGAAATATATCATTAATTAATTTGTTGTTGCTTATAAATATATTTAACTTGCAATCTTTTTTTCCTTACAGGCTACGTCTCTTGGACGTGAGTCGAGTCCAATGGAGCTATTTGTAGAGACGCACATGTGGAGTCAAGACCGCCAAAAGAGGGTGCAGCAGTACGTGGACAACCGTGCTCAGTATTTTGTGGTATGTTCGATCAATCAAATTATTTCGTAAGTTATTATTTTCTTGAATTGAATATGATGATTTTTTTAAAAAAAAATTTCAGGAGACCTATAAAAGCCAATTGAGAGAGAGATATGGGGACGATCCTTTGACCCAACCAGATTTCGATCCGGATTTGTGGATGGAGGTCAGATCGTCTGGTGGACCAGATAAGAATCGAGTCTCTCCAACACGACAGCCGAAAAATTACGATCGGCCCGTAGTGTCTCAACCGTTGGGAGCTCTCCATCAGTATCGAGCACCCAGTCAGAGGAGTTTTTAGCTTTGAAACAACAATATGAACGCCTCTCGACGGATTATGCTCAGCTCCATCAAATGGTCATAGAGATTAGATCAAAGATGGTTGATGATCCATGTGCCGCTTCTTTTTGACTGTACAGTCCTGGCAACAACCAGCCTCCTCCTCCTCTAGCTCCGCCGCTATTTTAATTAGTTTAATTTTGTTTTTTTAAAACATTAAATTTGTAATGAATATTTCGATGAATATTATTTAGCATTAATTTTACATTTTTAATGTCTAATGAAAATTTATTTGGTTATAAGTTTTTTAACTGTTAATAAATAATTTTTTTTAAATATTTTAAATTTATACCGACAGATTTACAGAGAGAATGTGTCCGTCGGTATTGTAGTATTGTTTACAATATTTATGGCCGTGCCACAATAACCGACGGAATTTCGGTCGGAATTACCGAGTCTTTTACCGACGAATATTCCGTCGGTAATTATCGTTGAATTTTACAAACGGAAATATTCTGTCGGTAACTTGGTGGCGGGAATTTTTTTTTTGGCGCGCTGATCCGTCTGTAATTCTGTCGGTATTGTTTTTTTTATTACCGACAGAAATGGTGACGGAATTAGAATTACCGACGATCATGACTCTGATGGAATAAATCCGTCGGAGATACCGTCGGTAAAATTATTACCGACAGTTTGTGTTTCTTATACCGAAAAAAATAATCCGTCAGTAAAACTGTATAATGGCGCAGTGATTTTGGTTGCAATCATGACCTTCTGTATTCCAAGAGAGACATAGCATAAACAAATAAAACTGTAAGATCCTCCTCCAGTGGACAATTTATCACTTCTAGTCATGTATTTACGATGACCACTCATTTCATTCATTGATTTGAGTTTATGTTTCTTGGATAGCACGATAATTGTGTTCCAAGTTCACTAGATAAACACAGCTCAATTTTGAGCATCACGCCCCTAGCTCATAAAATGATTTTATTTTTTATCAGTGCAAGTTCTTGCTGCTAGGTTGCTCTGGAACAACCCTTTTTGGCTTTGACTGGTGTTGAAGAATCCATTATCCAGATACATCTGGCGAATGAAGAATTGTCTGTCTTTTTTATACGAAGAGGCGGGTGTGATCATCTCGATCGTCTTTCACGGAGTCCCCTAGTTATTTGGTTGAACAATTTAGCACCAGCTCTCAATTTCTCTCAACATATGATCGTATGTAAGTGTTTTCGATAGCAAAGTGGACAAATGGTAGAATAGATGGCGCACGGTTCTGTCACCTGGAATGTTTTTTTTTAAGATTTGCTCATCGCAGGAACATAAATAAATTACTCTTGTTTGATGCTCTCATGTTTACATGTTTATATGAACTAGCAACCAACAAACTCTTCAAACCTATATCTAGTTGTTAAAGAATCAATTCAACTCCAACGTTTAAATTATTAGATAAAATTTTAAGATATAATTTTTATTATTTTTTAATACATATCCCTTTAAGTGAAAATTTTTTGAGCTTTCAAACTTACAAATATACATACTACTTTGTGCTTAATTTTTATCAAATAAATATAAATGGTGAGATTCGAATTCGTGATCGTTTTGTCATCAAAACTCTAATACCATGTTAAAAAACCAATTCAATCAAAAAAACTTAAATTATTAGATAAAACTTTAAAATATAATTTATATTATTTTGCAACAAATCATATTCCCTTAAATGCATGTTATAACGTAGTTAGTGTAGATTTTTCTCGTACATGTACGAATACTAGCTATCTTCATCAATTTAGTTTGGAGTTTTATCTCATGAAACTAAGGTTATATGTGGTGTAATTTTTATAATTGACTGAAGTTCTTTTCTTAACTTTTGACTCAAGGTAAATTTTGATTTAATTAAAATTAAAATTTTTAATTTTTGATTCGTGGATTATAACTTATATTACATCAATTCTTTTTTTTAAATATATATATATATATATATATATATTTGTTTTTTTTTAATCATTTTTATCAAATATATTCTTAATTTAAAGTCATTTTACCTCATATTTGTTATAAGTTATTCATGAAAAAACAACTTTTGAATTATAATTTAAAATAAAAAGTCACGAGTTAAAAGTCAAGCCAAACAGACGTAAAACTTTCATTAAAAAAAAAAAAAAAATCCTTGTTCTTGAATGTGTTGGGAGAAGAGCATGCATCTCTAGAATCTCTTAATCAGCATCTTGGAGGACTGACATGGTTTATATTACGGCAATTACCTGATAAGTCATCGGAATACTCGGGTTTGATTGTTTCTGCGGTTAACCTTATTTTTTATGAAAGTTAATTTTTTTTGTTTTAATATTTTTAGATATTTTAATATATTGATATTAAAAATAAATAAATAAAATATAATTATTTTAATATACTTTTAAAATAAAAATACTTTACAAAATAATTAAAACCACAAACACAAACACCATTTTTATAATACACCTGGCGTGGGCTCGTGGAGATCCGAAGTCCACGTACCCATGTTAATGATCATCATTACATGGAGTGGCTAATCATGTTTGCCGGCTACTGCTTCTAACCAAAAGCTAAATTTTGTATCAGCAATATTTTCAGTTAAGTGGGTTCAATGATTTTTACTCGAATCAAATAAAAGATCATGATATAAGCTTCATGTTACTTAGTCAGACCCATCTCAGCTTATAAATTTTAAAGTGTGGTAGTGGTGATTATCAATGATATACAAGATTTGAAAAAGGAAAAAAGAAAGCCCAATTCAAAGAAACTAGCTCATAATTTCTAAAATCCCAACAAAACCCCAAAAGATCCGAGTAAGATCCTGGTTTTATTATGATCTTATGCAAAGACGATTTGTCATCGGATTTGAGTTATTCAAGGCTGTTGAGATGGTATCATCTTACAGGCGTACCGGGAATTATTTTTATCTAAAAGCCTAGCGGCTAGTCACCCCCCAACTCCACCCCACCGGGTTCCGATCCGAGGACATGTCTGGTGTGAGCATGGCGGTAGATCCACTGTGTCAAAGGGGAGGATCTTAGTAACCATGATCGCATTCAGCCTTCTTTATTTTAGCAATGTAGTCAAGTGTTCTTCTTTATGGATTAAGCCCTGTAACATTGAGCTCAGCTTTAACATTTCATCGGGGATATTTCTTTAGATTTGAATTGGGAAAAGAAAATGATGCTCTTCTGCTTTATGAACAGGATTCGAATTTCAGGCAGGTGACCGCAACTACTGGTACCCTATAGTTCTGGTTTTGTTATGTATATTTGACATGCAGGGAATCCAACAAAAAAGAAGGAACAGAATCATAACGAGTTCCTCTTCTTTTTTTTCTTCTCTGTGCTCAATTGTTAAGATGTAAAATCACAGAGATGAGTTATCAAATTCAAATTTGACATTGAGGGAAGAAAGCTCGAGATTTGTAGATTTTAACAAAAGTGAGAGCTAGGTGCATACCTAACTCGAGATTGCCGGAAGTCATGGCTTTTGACTCAATTAATATCACCCACCGGACACAATTCCATAATCGCTGGTGGGCCTCTTCATCATGGAGAGAAAAGTATTAACTCGTGATTTTGGTCCTTTAACATATCAAAGGTTCTCTCTTTCCTTTTATAGAGGTAGCAGAACTGTAAAGTAAACAAAGATTTTGATGACAAATTGCCAATTAACCCAACAGGTATGAGTGTTTGTTCTCAAGATATTTCAAATTCGAATAGGATTTTTGATCGAATTGGAGGGAGCATACGAGTTTTTGTTTTCTAACACTTACCATTGGCCCTGGCTACATTTTGGGAAACAAAAACAAAGGGAGAGCAGTCTTTAGTTGGCCATTGCAGCTTTGTCTTCCCCTAGAAGGCTAAGGTTAAAGGGTTTTGATAACAATGCCACTAAAGTGAGGGACTTGCATTGTGAATTCGTAAAGTTTAGAATATCTTCTTCTTCTTCTTCTACTCCTCCTTTTTTTTTTAAAAAAAAAAAATTTGAGTATAGTGTAATATATGTTGGAGTGCATGAAAAACTATATTTTATTTATATATGTTTATAATAGAGTTGTGCCTTTTGACTTTAGAAGTAAGCTAGCATTAATAAACAATTGCTAGCACAAAAGAGAGATTGAGCAAGTTTTTTTAAAAAATTATTGTAATGACTAGCACTAAAAAGCAGACAATTAATTATTTTAGTGTCTGTTTTGGAATGTGGTTATGGTTGTTTTTTAAAGTATTTTTCATACCAAAAATACATCAAAATGATATTTTTTTATTTTTTAACAATTATTTTTGAGATCGACACATCAAAACGATTCAAAATATAAAAAAAATATTAAGCTTTAGCAAAAATTAAATTAAATTTTTTAAAAATACGGGTTAGTTTGCATTTTCAAAGCTCATAATGTCAAAAAATTGATCCTTATTATCTATATTTTAAGTTTATTTCGGGTAAATAAGTATTGAAAATTAATTTTTTTTATTTGTGGATTTATATATACATGTTTTATGCTTTATAGAAACTAAATTATTGAATGAATAACAATATTAAAACAGTTTCAAAATGTGTTCCAACGATAATATCGATAGCCATTCAAGTCACTAAATTTAAATAAAATGTCAAATTTAATAATCTTGATGATCATTGACATTGATAAAGCGTTAGTATTGTAGAAATCCCTAATTAATCATGAGAGAGAGAGAGAGAGAGAGAGAGAGAGAGAGAGAGATATTTTAGAGTTCATGCCATCACTATGTGCTTGCCTTGATGTTAAAACTTCTAGAATGAGATTTTAG
>Ga0325411_1005324_pt1 | contig 14276 bp, 8 predicted proteins | sample PopdelMetagenome_13_FD_206181 | JGI IMG/M metagenome (GOLD analysis project Ga0325411, IMG submission 206181) | Populus deltoides microbial communities from Bellville, Georgia, United States - Xylem-PdIQD-R4 | ecosystem: Host-associated > Plants > Phyllosphere > Stem > Wood/Secondary xylem... | reverse complement strand
ACAGATCCAACAAAGCATTGATATAGGAAAGAAGATGCCATAATATTGAGAAATGCAGGAGCAGCAGAATAAGCTAAGAAGCAGAACCTAGCATCAAAGACTAATAATAAAGTGGCAGCGCAATCATGAGGATGAACACTTAGATTCACTCTAGATCAAGCATGATACAGCGACCCCAAAAAAAGGAGGAGGGGGGCATACTTTCAATGGACGAAATTCTTGTATAATAGACTTTCAATGGGATTATATTATGTGAAAATAGCATTTGACGTTCCAAAAATTTCAATCTTTTGCTAGCCGCCAATTCTTGGGTGTCTGTCATATGGGCATACTAATCTATATCTATCTATCTATCTATCTATCTATCTATCTAACTCTTAAAAAAAATAAAATTGAAGCAAAGCCCATTAACAATTAACAAGCCAAAAAGAAAAACAAACATATAAATCTACAAAAACACAATCAAATGAGCGTAGTACCCGGATGCAATTGTCGGTCAAGTGAATGGAATCATCAACAAGAGAAGAAGCTTCCCGAAGAGCAGAAGAGCTAAGAAGCCTGTGGTTCTGTCGAATCCAAGAAGTGAACAAGGGTGTTACCCGTTTAATCAACGATGATGATTTGGAAGACATCATGCCTTTTTTTTCTTTAATTAATTTAATTAATGTTTTTTTTTTGGAGTGGGGTTGGATTTTAATCGAATTGGGAATATTGATGAACCGACTGTTCAGTTTCTGGTTGTTATTTGAAAGAGGACAGGGACGATGGAATTTGGATTTAATCAGGAGATTATGAAGGTGGAGGCCTGCGTGTGTGGTAATTGCGTTGAGAGTGATTTTTTTAAAGTGTTTATATTTTTAAATATATTAAAATAATTTTTTAATATTAGTAGCATGAAACAACCCTCAAAATCGGCATTTAAATATATTTAAATAGTTTTTTAATATTAGTAAGCATGGAACAACCTCAAAATCGGCATTGTAGTAGCATGAATTAAGCAAGTAAACCATAATAAAAAAGAATTTTCTCAAATTTTACAGTGGTTATTTAGTCAAGTCGACTCAATTCAGTTAAATTCCTATACAAGGATATATATTTATTAAATAATATTAACATGGATAAAAATATGATAGATTCTTATAAAATTTTTATATATCTAGAAGTGTAGAGATATGATTATTCTTGATTTTTAACATTTCATGTTTCAGAGCCATATGAATAAACAAACAAAGCCTTTTGACCCAACATAAAGCCTATAATGATCAGCAATCCCATATCTACTTGGATTTGAAACAATGCCAAGTCCAAAAGTGATGGGTTTGACAGTTTATCAAACCTATATATACCTGGGTTGTACGTAATTCATACAAACACAGGCTCAGCACAATCCAATGATGCTGAGTCTGACAACTTGTCAAATACACATGTACTTGGGCTCAACGTATAGTATAACCCTAGGATGTTAGGTTTAGCAACTCACCAAAACCATATGCACTTGGGCTCAACATAATTATCAGATCCACATGTATTTGGGCTCGACACATAGCTGAATCTAAAGATGTTGGGCCTGACAGCTTGTCAAACTCACATGTACTTGGGCTAAGCGCGTAGTTAAAACCAAGGATGTTCGGTCTGACAACTTGCCAGACCCATGTGTACTTGGACTCAGCACACAGTTGAACCAAAGAACATTTACATCCATATACATTTGGGCTCAATATGTATTTTAACCCAAGGATGTTGGGTCTGGCAATTTGCTACACCTATATGTATTTCGGCTCAACATGTAGCTAAACCCAATGATACTAGGTCTGACAACTCCCTAGACCTATATGTACTTGAGCTTAACATGTAGCAGAACCCAAGGTTGTTGGGTCTTACACCTCGCTAGACCCATATGTAATTGGGCTCAGCATGTAGCTGAACCCAATAATATTGGGTCTGATAATTTGTCAGATCCACATGCACTTAAGCTCAACACGTAACTGAACCTAAGGATGTTGCGTCTAACATCTCACTAGAACTATATACAATTGAGCTTAGCACGTAGCCGAACTCAAAGATATTAGGTTTGGGAATTCGCTATACCCATATGCATTTGGGCTCAACGCGTAGCCAAACCCAAGGATATTAGGTTTGGCAACTCGCCACACCTATATGTACTTGGACTTAGCGCATAGCCGAACCTAAAGATGTTAGTTCTTGCAACTTGCAAAACCTATATATATTTGGGCTTAACACATAGTTAATCCCAAGGGTGTTGCTGTCAAACCCACATGTACTTAGGCTTAACGCATAGTTAAACCCAATGATATTAGGTCTGAGAACTCATCAGACCCACATGTACTTGGGCTCATCACGTAGTTGAACCTTAAAATGTTGGGTCTGGAAAGCCAGACTTATATATTCTTGGGCTCAACATATATATGAAACTAAGGATGTTGAGTTTAGCAACTCACGAGACCTATATGTACTTGAGCTCAACATGTAGTTGAACTTAAGAATATTAAGTATGGAAACTCACCAGACCTATATAAACTTAGACACAATGCGTAGCTGAATCCAAGGATATTATATGTATTTGAACTCAGTGGGTAGCCGAACTCAAGGATGTTGAGTTCAGCAACTCGCCAGACCCACATATATTTAAACTCAACATGTAATTGGTCTCAAGAATATTGAGTTTGGCAACTTGTTAGATACACTTGTATTTGGGCTTAGTGCATAGTTAAACCCAAAGATGTTGGGTTTGGAAGCAAGCCAGACCTAAGTCATCTGAACTTAGTATCTCATCAAGTTTTATATATACTGGGTTAACACCCTGTCATTAGCCTTTCTAAACATGAACTTTAGTATATAAAAAAAATAAGTTGATGCATCATAATTAAAAAAAAAAATGTATCTTGCCAGTCAAATAATAATCATAATGATTAAAACTAGTATGGATATGTTGTTAGTGTGATGAAATAATAAAATAAAAAATCCATCAACATTTCTAACGTGTCAAATTACCGATGAAATTTTCATTGGTGCTTTTAAAAGATATTAAAACCTGAAAGTTCTCCCCCCTATTTTCTTTTCTTTTTCAATTAAAATCATACCAGCATTCTCTCTCCCATTTCATCGATTCTAAAACCCCCTCGAACAAATCCAACCACCTAAATTGCCAACACCGACCAACCTCTCTCCAACAACATCAACTTCCTTCTATTGGTTTCATTTCTTGTCAAGCTTCATTCCACTAAATAAGCAAATTCACCCATATTTATTGTAACTCATTTATGTTTAAGTTAATTTATTGAAACTTGTTTGTAGTATTTGTAGTTTGCTTTTATATTTAAGCATTTTACTTGTTTTATAATGATAATTTTTTTTGTGTTAATGTATCATTTGTATTTTAGGATTTATTTGGGATTTGAGGGAATGAATTTAATTTTTCACTTGATGAAACTGAATGTGATTTTGTAACTTAGGTGTGTTAAAATTGAAAAAATGATGGGTGAGTTAATGGGTACCGATCATTTAAAAAAAATTATGGTCAAGTTGGAAATTTAAGGAAAATTGATTTTGTGTGAAACTGATAATAATTAAAAAAAATATATTAATTTCGATTGAATAAGTTTGAATTAAAAAAATAATAGATAATTAGCTGGGTCCTAATTAATTTTAGTCAATTATGAATTTTCTTGAAAATTTAAGGAAAATTAAATTAATGTGTAATTGATAACAAGTGTGACTTTTACATAGAAAAGATTTTATTTCTTGGATATGTTGTTAGTGCAAAATGTATTGCGATGAATGAAGAAAAAGTTAGGACTATCCAATAATGGCGTACAACTAGGTCAATCATTAAGGTAAAAAGTTTTCATGGTTTGACAAGTTCTTATGAGAGATTTGTTAAGGATTTTAGTACAATAGCCACATATCTAATTGAGATAGTTCAGCTCCATGAGGTAACTAGGAGCATTATGTCTAACAGTGATGTTAAAGTTTTTAGCTGCTTTTGGAAGGTTTTGTGGGGGAAATAAGGAACACAATTTTTATTTTTCACTACTTGTCATCTATAACAAATGATCAAACTGAAGTAGGTAATAGAATTTTAACTACATTGTTAAGAAATATCATTTAAAAAAAAATTTAAATTAGAAAGATTGTTTGCCATCTATTGAATTTATTTATAATAGAAGTGTGTACTTTACTACTGATTATTCTCCATTTAAAACTGTTTATGGTTTTAATCATTTGACTCCTTTAGAATAGATAGTAAAGGCTCCATGAGAATGTGAGGCATCAAATCTATATATATATATATATACACATTAAAAGCTAATAAAAGGTGAAAAATAATTATTTCTTAACCAAATGATTGAGTTTGGATTTATATAATAAAAAAGAGATTTTCTCAACAAATGAGATTTAACTTGATGCTAAAAAGAGATGGGTCATTTCAATTTGAGGAGCGAAGTTCAACTTAGGTGTTTTTTTTTTTACCTTGAAAGTTCTTAAAAAAGATATGAGTTGAGGAAGATTTTTTTGTTTTGGATTGATTTCAGGTTTTGAGATGGTTTTTTGGGTTTTTTAAAGCCATTTATGGGTTTATCAAGATTTTTAGGGTGTTTTCTAGATGTTTTAAGTCAACAATAAGGTTTTTTAGGGTAAAACAACCTTCAACCCTCATTTTCCAGCCATTTTAGTGTCACATTTCTCAGCAGACGACATGTTGTTTAACTTATTAAAAAAAAATTTGGAGTAGGTGACATGTTGTTTGCCTTTTCTGTCATAAAAAAGATTTAAAGGCCCAGACATTGGGGGCCCTTACTAAATAGACTTGGAGTGTTAGCCTAACATTTTCTCTATTTTTTTAATTAATTTTTTTTTCATTTATGCCCTTTTATATGTTTTTTTTTTCAACATAATTTTTTAATTTAGATTTAAGTTAATACACATTATCTCTTTTATTTTTTTTATTTAGCTGCTTTGAAACAAAGATTATTTTTTACTTATTTTGTACACATTTAGTTTTTAAAGAGATTTTTCTAATTCATCTATAATTTCTTCTTTTTTTGTTTCGTATAAATAGAAAATATTTATTTTTGGATAATATTTCTAATATGTATAACCTTACATAATATTTTTTTTTCCTTTTATTTTATTCAATCAATTTCAAGTGTGTCAATTTTTCTTATCATTTGATTAAATAAAAATTTAATTCTGGTAAACAAAGTCACGAAACACAACACGGTTAAATGTCTGTATTGCGAGATTAAATATTTTGATCTATATATATATTTTTCTTAAATTTTTTATTAACACGTATAATTCTCAATTTACTTAATTACATATATGTATAAACATTTTGATTTACACTTAAAAAGAATTTATGTACAAAAACATGTTGAAAATGATGTATATACAACCTTTTTAAAATACACACACATGACTTGCAATGAAAAAAATACGAGTCAAGTAGCTAATATTAACACATTGTGGTTGCCAAATCAAGGAATGAGACCTCTGCTCACCTAAGGCCAGCAACGTAAAACCCTTGGCAACATCAAATTCAACATGGTGACGGTGCGGCATTGTATTAGTAACTCATCCTATTTAGTTTTACATGCATTTGGATGAGATTGGAATCTGATTTAGGTTTTGTTATGAGAAACACAACAAATTAAGTGATCCTATGCGTGGCGGCAACTTTGTATTGTTGTAAAGGTGATCAAAGGCATCGATCTTAGGATAACATGGCAAGACACCACGAGAAAAAATCTTGAACTTTTTTCATTGCTTTATTTACTAGATATCCCGACCCACGGAAAAAGTGAGAGATTTGTAGAGAACATAATAAGTTGTCAACGACAAAGAGACAAAGAGCATCCGTGTTTGTAGATGGGGACAAGTTTCAAAAGCAAAGTCATTTCACGTACGTGGTTAAGGAAATTAAGTCATGAAATTTATCGCATGTGTGCGGTATCACAACGATTATTTTTTTAAATTAAAATTTTTAGATGGTATAAAGAAAATAATAAAATTCTTGTTTTTTATCGGTCAAAAAAATTTAGAATTGTCATCTAGCATTTTGATCACTAGAAATCCTAACTGATCTTTAAAATCTGGGTAAGGGGAGGATAATATAACTCCTAGCACACTCCATCTAAGGTAAGTAAAATTGTTTATTTGTCTAATTATTATTAAGACATTATTATGTTTTTCTAACCATTGGTTTATCTATTGGTTAAAGTCGATCCACCCTAGTGGAATGAACCATAACTTTATAGATAAACCTAGCCATTCTACAACCAATTTATTTTATTTTATTTTAATATTGAAAATACATCTTATGAATAAATTTATAATTCTCGATATTAGAAATAAATTTTTTTGATATTTTTTAAATTTTTATCAAGTCATCATGGCTTTAATAAATTTGCTATTATACCCATGATACATGCAAAATATAAAGACTATTTTTTGGGTATTTTCAAAAAAATGCTAAATCATGCAATGTTTTTGTTTTTTTGTGTTTTTTTTATTAAAATGCAAACATTATTTTTTTTAGATACTTGGCCATATGCAATTTAAATCATAAATGTATTTTTTATAGAAAGATTTTTTTTATTTTTATATATTTTTTAAATGGTTTATTTAATACCGAGAAAGCACCTTACATATAAGTTTACAATCTCAAATATTAATTATGAAAAAGTTAAAATAATGATATGGAAAACCCAAAATTAATTACAAAATGGTACTTCAAAATTTGAAAAAAAATTAAAATTAAACTAAGGTGTGTTAGACAAAACACTAAAATAAAGAAAATAAAGGTTGTGAAATAGGTTAGGGTATGTTTGCCAAACAAGCCTTAAGGACTCAAAATTCATTTTTCCTTTAAAAACTTTTTGGTAAAACAAGCATGCCTTTAAGCTTTGACAGGCTCAGCCCAGCCACATAGATTGGGCTTCCCAACTTAAAAACACAACCAAACCATAGAAAAGAAATAACAAAGATCAAAAGGGGTTTTCATTTAAATCTTTACGAAGAACACTCTATGAACCCAGAAATCAAATTGAAATCTTAGGCCAAATTGCATCAAATTAAAGGCAGAAATAGATAGAATATCAAAAGTCAAAGTATAATGAGGCACAAAATAAGAAAAAAAAATAAACTACAATATGAACAAATCAATCTCGACAGTTTTAACCTAAACCTAGCAATTCAAAACTTACATGGATCGATTAATCCAAACCAAGCCTTTAATTTACCAATAAGTAGCCTAGAAAGATGGTATATAGGTTTATGTTTTGATTAGAGCTCACAATAAAAACGAGGAAACCAATTTATGAGAAATAAAAAAATATTTAAAAACATTCAAAGAAAAAAAGCCTAGAAATTCAATAGATACCTAAAAACCTAATTAAACCCAGAAATGACTAATGATCCAAAATGATGACCTAAACCTTGCAACCACAATTCAAACATGTCTACCATAACATGTCTGAAACATAAAAACTTCAAGAAAAGAAAGAAAAGAAACAATACAGCCAATTAAATCAACTTCAACACATAACTTCGAATAGATATTTTCCAACTCTAACACTATTATATTAGACTAAATTATTTCTAATTAAGCCAAACATAAACATTGCTTGCTAAAGAACCAGCAATATACCTAGAAAATTAGCTAATAGTTATAATTTTAATAGCCTTCATGCATTCAAAATCAAATCCAAATGACCAAACTGAACTTTTAAACATCATTGTTGACCATATAACAATTAACCAATATGACAAAATAACAATTATAACAACATCAAACATACATTCAAAACACCCTGAACTTATTTTTTCAGAATCATACAAATCATTTTCTTTAACAACTAAATCTAACTTATCAACAACAAATAAAATATACATTGCATTTAAAACTCATAAATAATCTTCACAAATAAAACACAAAACATTCACAATGCAATAGAAATTAAAGGAGAGATGTTCTAATTGAGCTACACAATCTCATCAAAGTTCAATGTATAATACTTCAAATGATTATGCCTTTTAGTTTGGAACTTCTTACTTCTTCTTCAAGCTCTAAATCCATGGTGTTTTTAGCTTTTAATCCTTGATTCACAAATTCTTCCTTCTTCTATGTTTTTTCTACCTTTGAACACTTCTTTTATGTTATTTTTACTATCAAAACTAAATCTAGTTTATTGGCCTCATAAGCCTTGGTTAGATCTACCATATCTTTTTCTTTTTTTTTCTTTTCTCTGTCTTTCCAGCCATCATCCTTACTTCTCATTTTTCCTTGAGAGTATCAATTCTCAACAATCCTTGTGCTATCATACTCTCTACTTTATGATGGAATTTCTCATAATAATCAATATTGTAACCAACATTTTAGTGATATAGGTAGAATTCATCATTATTTCTTATGTGTTGTTTTTGTGAGGGTGCTTTAAGAATGTGTTTCAGTATCTCGTGTAATTTTCTCATAGTTATCCTTATAGCCTCTACTTATACTCCTTGTTTCTATAGCATTAATAACTTTATTTCCTAAATTATGGCTAAGAAGTGGGTTTTGAGTTTACATTTAACGTTTCGTCAAAGGTAATACATCCAGCTTTGATGAGTTGAAGAACTTTTGTCTTAAAATCAAGGCACATTTCAATGTTATGCCCATGGGTATCAACATGATATTCATATTTTAGGTCTGGTTTGTACCATTGAGGAAATGGTGGTTGCATAAATATGGTAGGGATGGGTGCAACTTGGTCAATACTAAGGAGACATTGATACATTTCTTTTAAAGATGTGGGGAGCGAAGGGAGTTGCTCATTGTTTTTTTTTTTTTGAAATCATTACAGGGGTGAAAACTTCTTTCAGTCAGAGTATTTTGCTAGTCATTTAATGAGTTGGTTTGATTTTTAGGAAAAGGGGTGGAAAAGTTTAGATTGGATACAGAAGTGGTTTTTTATAGCAATTTTGGTAATTCCCCTTTTCAATGCTATTTATATCCATGTTCTGTTTCTTTCCGGTGAACCCCTTTCATTTTAGTTAGGTTCGTAATCTTTCTTGCTCTAATGGCCTTCTCGAGTCATTCCGCTACTATAATGATATCCATAAAATGTTGGGTAGGGAAACCTACTAAATGGTAAAAAAAAAATGCTTTGAATGTATTAGAGAATAAGTTAATGATTTATTTTTCCAATAATAGTGGGTCAACTTATATGGCCTTTTCTCGTCATCTTTGGGCACACTCCGGAACATATTCTTTTTTCCCCTTCTCCATCGTTAAAAGATTAGATCTTTATAGAGCAATATCCATGTTAAACTTGTATTTCTTTACAAATGCTCCTACAAATCCTTTAACCTTAGATCTTGGTATTATTAAGCTTTATATACCAAGCCAATACAACATCACTAAAGCTATCTTGAAAAAAATAGATGAGCAGTTTCTCATCATGGACAACTTATACCATTTCATTATAGTATGCCTTTAGGTGAGTCAATGGGCATTAAGTTCCTATGTATTTGATGAATTCAAGCACTAAGAATTCTTTTAAAACTATAATGTTTGGTACTAAACACATTTTAGCTACTTTTACCGGGTCGTATAGATTTGACCCCTCAATCAGCTTCATTATTTCTTTTAAAGGTGCCTATTTATCATAAGTTTCTTATATAGGTTTCTCTTTTAAAGCTTTTTCTCTAGTCAATTATATTATAAGAGGTAGCCCTATAGGGCAAATAATTTAGATGCGTGGGTGGCCTACGAACTGGGATTCCAAAGATATTTTTCTTGGTTATGTATTTTATTGATGAAATAGGGACATAGTTGTTAGATAATGGGATACTACTGGTTAAGTAACTAGGGCTTCCATATACCTTTTTATTAATGCTTGCTAAAGTAAGCTAGTAAACCTTTCCACATCTCTCTTAAGGCTCTCTATTTCCTTTTAATGTCCAACTTCTAAATGTACACGCTTTTCATTCTCTATTACTTTTTTTTTGGGATCCTGTGTTATAGATTCTCTTTAAAGAGGGGCTTATATTTCACTCTTGCATATGTGTATATGACATTTAAAACTCAAAATATATTTGTATATAAATGCTCATATATGTTTATATTGGATATGGATTAAGTTTTTTGAATTGATCCATGACTTCTATTTTCTTTATGTGGTGAGTTCAATCGATCACTATAAAGGAGTGTTTTGCCATTTTTATAAACATATTAGATAAGAAAAAAATTAATGAGTCGCAACCGTTTCATTACATATAATAAAAAAGTCCATATATTTTTTTATAATTCAAACTTTAAAACCCTAAACATCATTACTTGTAGAAAGCATTGCCTCTATTAGCTATATTTCTAATAAAAATAGTGGTTGTATAATATTGCTTTTAGTACTTCATAGCATCATTTCTAACTTGGGTGGCCTATTGTTGTAATCTCTCAGCATGATGGATAACTTGTTTAATTTGCCTTGTCATTTGTCTTATCTTGTCATGAAATAAGGTATTATCGATAACTAGGACACCATTACTAGAATCTAAAGCCTTATTATCTCTTTCAAGCATTTGTATTGTATTTTCCAATTCTGTTACTTTAGCCATTACTATTTACAGTTCTTCTCTCTCGATGTCAAACTCAACTATCTTAGAGTTAATCTAAACCTCAAAACTATCTATGTAGTTTTAACATCTTTGATACTCTTGCTTGGATCTGATTAGCTCTTCTTCTATTTCGAGGTATTGGCCTCTTAGCTCTCTCAGCTCTTCCTTTTAAATTTCTAGCTTGGACTGTAACACCATAAGTTTTTCTCTTAAAGACTCAACCTTTTTCTTATAGTCTTTCATATCAGATTCAGTGGCTTTCCTAACACTTTTTTTTTAGATTGTGCTACATATTGGGATTGAATTCTTCTTTCTTCTTTAATATCAATCTTAGCTATCTGATTTTTTTTTTCACAATATCTAGTTGTAAGGTTGTGCCTTTTCTTCTTTAAGAAATATATTATTTCCTTATCAGTGCCCATCCTGTCTTTAGTTGACCTCTTGAAATTGGCCAACTCTTTTTTCTATTAGCACATATTTGTTGACCAGATCATCATGTTTGGCTATTTGAATTCCTTACTCAACTCTAATATTTTGGCTATTTCTTTGGCTATCTAAGCTTTTTTGGTCATTCCTTTACTATCCCGAGATCTTTTGTCAAGGCCTTTAGTTGTTCATCTTTTCCTTTTAACTGGTGGTTCATGTAATTTCTCATTTTGTCTTCTCTATCTAGTTTTTTTTTCTTCTAAGAGTTATTATTTCCCATTGCTATTATAAAGGTCTATTATGCATTTCTCTAACTGCTTTCATAACTCTTCCTCATTGTCATTCCTTCTTTTCTTTTTGATCCCTCTTTAATTTCTTATGAATTCCCTAATTTAGATTTTGAGTCTCTTGGATTTATAGATTCAATCATTCCAAAAAGTCTTTTACTTCTCAAAAAAATGTAATTTTGATTGAATGAGGATTTAGCCCAACTTCCTTCTTTTTTCTTTACCATAATAAGCCTTTCTCAATATTGTCTAATAAGTTCTAGCTCTTTAAAAGATGACTAATTTCTAAATAATCCAGTGAAATCTGTTAAACATAGAGTTCTTGGCATATATTGTATCTCGCCAAATTGTCTTGTTACTAATGCAGGTGCATAACTAATGTATCCAATTATTCTGAGCAAAGGGACCCATGTTTTACTATAACAACTCATTATATAGAATGTGTCATTTATCTAATGCAGTATATTTCTCCACCCATGCCTTTTCATCTAGATTCTTCCAAGTTTCATCTATAACAATCTTTAATGGTCAAAGATCAAATCACCAAAAGTTATTAAAAGTATCTCTTAGTGTACTGATGTGATTGATAATCCATAGATACAATATTGGAACACAACTTCTCATGGCTCTTCTCTCATGCATCCTACAATGGTTGAGTTATAGCATGGTTTCAACTAAAATTACAGTATAAAGGTTAATTTTAGTATGTTCATACTCCACGAATGTATTTGTAGCTTCTAGATTGATGACTCCAATTTCGGATGGGAACAAGACTAGCCCAAATATGACAAAGGTCACTATCTTATATCGTTCATTTCCTAATTATCCTTTCTCTATGTTTTTCTTCATTCTAGCTTTAATGTTTTTCCATTTGAATCCCCCATCAATTATCCTACATTGGCTGACCTTTCCCAAGCATAATAATTTGGTTACCTCGGAAGCAGTATCTTTAAACCTTTGTCTGAAATAGATATTATGATTGTTATTTGAAAAATCTAAGATCCTATTATTCTTTTCTAATGTGGTTTCATATCAATGTTTCTTAAGTTATTCGCCTATAATTAGGATCCAAAAAATTCAATAGTCCTTTTATAGCTATTGCATGTACCGGGAGCCTCATTAACTGTGCAATCCTTCTTTATTATCTTTCCAAGAGGATCTCATCTACGTGTCCCATGATGGGTAGTAGTTTCTCCATGTCATTCATAGTATGGTTTATCTTTGTAATGTGGTAATCATCTAACATCGATTTTTGGATGGTTTACCTTGGTTAATTGTCTTAGTTTAGATTCCTGTCTAAATTCTTAGAAAGATGAATATTTTATGGAAGTTGTGATTTCAGTTGCAATACAGGATTTATATATTCAGGCTTCCTTTGATGCAAATTATAGATAACACATACATCCTAAGGATAAGTTCTATTTATTATGCAAGTATGGGTATGTTTTTTACTTGGTCTCAAAAAGGTCTTAAATCTGCCTAGTAACGGTCCTTATAAGGACAACATAGGGGCGTTGCAAGGAACAGTTAAGGCATATATGCCCACCATTACTAAGCAAGCACTCAGATTTGAGTTGGGTGTTTCATAAGCTTGAACCATGTTCAATAGTAATAGGGCAGATTGTTAATCTCTCACCAAGCCTAGAATCTTGTGTGTGCTCTAAAAAATTAAAGCATGTGATGTATAAGGCATAATTCCATATTCACTATACTGATGCATGAGCAATATGTATAAAAATATATGTTGATAATAAATGTACAGACCAACCAAAATAAAATACATCAATCAGACAAACAACAAATATAAGCCCACGAGAAATTCCTTAGTAGAGATGTTATTTTTTCACATGTGTGCAACATCACGACAATCATCCTCTTAGATCAGGATTTTTAGGTGGTATGGAAAGAACATAGAATTTTTGTCCTTTATCAGTTAAAAAGATTTGGAATTGCCACCTAGTATTTTGACCACTAGGGACTGTAACTGGTCTTCAGAGTATGGATAAAGGGACTGGTTGTGTATAGGAAAGACAATATCACCCCTAGTACACCCTACCTAAGGTAAGGTGAATTGTTTATTTGTCTGATTATTACTACGACACTATTATGTTTTTCTAATTATTGGTTTGTCTATTGGTTAAAGTCGGTCCATCCCAGCAGAGTGAACTATGACTCTATGGGTAAAGCCTAGTCATTCTAAAGACAAAATTTTTTATTTATTTTAATATCAGAAATACATCTTACGTATAAGTTTGTAATTCTCTATATTAGAAATAAACAAATTAATTTTTTTGATTTTTTTTAAATTTAGGCCAAGACCTCAAGGATTTAATAAACTTGTTATTAAATTCATGATACATGCAAAATATAAAGACCCTTGTTTTGTATTTTAAAAAATATTAAATCATGCAATGCATTTTTTTTTGTATTAAAATGCAAACGTGAATTTTTTTAGATATATACTTGGCATGGGTGTGGCCTAGTTGCGCTTGACTTCTTTTCTTATGATTATTTTTCTAGTTTATGTTTTTTTTGTTAATATCTTGTCTCTATTTGTTTAAAATTGTTTAGTTTAAATTTTTTATATAGTAATTAATTAATCTTTTGGATTATTTCTATAATTTTATAATGACTTAAAAAGATCATTTTAATTTATCTTTGAATTGCTTTTATTAAATTTAAGACAGATTACTTGTATTTGCACGATTCATTTAGAAAAACAAAAATTATTTGTATTTAGTAACTAGAATTAACCTCCAAAATATATAAAACAAAAGGAAAACTGAAGTGAAATATTTGCATGTGTATCTTCTTCTTCTTTTTTTGTGAAGATCATTATTAATTAGAGTTCACAACTGTTTTTTTATTTATCTATTCATTAAATTAAAAGCGAGCATTATATTTTTATTTTTCAATAAAGAAATTTGTCATTGAAAAACATTCATA
>Ga0325411_1005322_pt1 | contig 14279 bp, 4 predicted proteins | sample PopdelMetagenome_13_FD_206181 | JGI IMG/M metagenome (GOLD analysis project Ga0325411, IMG submission 206181) | Populus deltoides microbial communities from Bellville, Georgia, United States - Xylem-PdIQD-R4 | ecosystem: Host-associated > Plants > Phyllosphere > Stem > Wood/Secondary xylem... | reverse complement strand
AACACATTAATTAGCGATCTCTAGACACATCTTTATCTTCTTCTTTTTTGTTTATTAAATTCTGGGTGAACATATATATGAATGGTAGCTATCCAACATTGAAAAGGAATGAAAAGAAAGAAAGAGATGCCTATGTATAAAATGAATCTATAACGCACTGCTCTAGGTTTTTGGAATATTACAGGTGGTTTCTATCTTTCTATGTGAGCTTCTGTGCTTGCAGGCCATTATAAACATGGAGGCAAATGCATCTTCCCGAACCTATACAACTCCCTAACAAACTGGTTTCAGAGTTAAGGGTTTGGTTTTGGATGAGTGATAATTGTGGGTGGGCTCTCATCACTCTGTCGGGTTCTCATGAGTGAGCATGGGAGCTAAGCTCCAATTAGTTCTGGATATCATGTTCAAATATTCCAGACATTTATATATAAGAGGAGATTTGTTAGGTGTATATACGAGAGAAAAACTATCTCATGTTGAAAATTAATGAGAAAAGAGAGGTGTGTACATTTAAGATGGATATATATCTCATTAGTCTAGACTTTTGAATTGTTAAAAAAATAAAATAATTATATTTTGATAATTTTATAGGGGATGTATTAGAAAGAGAAAAGAATAATATAATGATAGCTACATTAAACATTTCAAATCTGTTTTTATAATGATTATACGATAACAACGGGTAAAGTTTAAAGATCTTGGAAACAATCGGATCAATGATGTTTTTCCTTCCTGGTTAAGAGCACTTCCGAATCTGAAGGTTCTCCTCTCGAGATGTAACCAGTTCCATGGCGTAATAATACTGAAGTGTGACGAAATAGGGTTGAGTTTCAGAAGCATCATTAACCTTTCTCGAAATAATTTTTCTGGTCAGTTGTCAACTCACTACATCCCCAAATGGATAGAAACGAAGACAGCAGAAGCAAATCAATCAGCATATACGTACAAGATCTCAACAACAAACAAAGGTACAGATAAAGAGTTTGGCAACATCTTAGATTTCTTCATGGCCATTGATCTTCCATTCAACAAATTTGAAGGAGGCATTCCACAGCTCGACTCGTTGGACCTTTCTCAAAATAATCTCTCAGGAGAGATTCCTAAACGAATGGTGCAACTTAATTTTTAATTTCCTTGCTGTATTCAATGTCTCTCACAACCACCTTAGCAGACCCATACCACAACGGAAGCAGTTTGACACATTTCTGAACGATTCCTACGAGGGAACCCAGGTTTGTGCGGGAAGAAATGTGAAAATCGAGGGGCTTTGCCATCAGTACCTTCAAGTCCCGTAGATGATCAACCCTCGGATTTGTGTTAGGATATGGTTGTGGGCTGATAATTGGGCTTTGTTAAAAGTAGGGATGATAATGTATACTAATACCGACTAACTCGAAGGGTATGAAATTTTTAGATCTTTTTTTTGGGTTCGGGTTAGATTTGGGTAAAACTTAATGGCAACAAATCCTCGCCTGTAAGATCCCTGACCTTTTGTATATAAGAGCACCGTACGGTCGCTATGTGAGCCTGCATTTTAATGAAGCAATCAATCCCTTTTCTTTTCCGGGTCACTTTTTTTTAACTCAATTGACAGTGCAGAATACAGATGCAACTCACAATCCTCTTACGGAGCGTGTTATTACACATCTTTTCTGGAATGAACATGGAAATTCTAGTTTTCTTGCATTAGAATAGAAAGATGGAAAGGTCCGCGAAGATCTCCATTTATTGCCAGTAAAGATGGCTAACGGCAATTTTCAGGGATGATTGGTGGTCATCGGACGGACCTTTCTTGGATAAAACTGAAGAGTGGGTAACAAAGTTTAATAACAAAATAACAAAAAGGATAAGCGTGCCCAGAAGCTCAAACTCAAATTTAGGATGAATTGCAAAGAGTTTCATCAATTTCATTAGTGATATACTTGAGACTTACAATAAATCATGATCTTAGATTCTTAGAAACTTGAACTAAAATAAGACAAATCTGAAGAGACATTCAAATATGAATGTGCATGGCATCTACTAGCAACAAACCTGAGCTGAATTCATGAACCAGTTGAAAGAAAATTTCTGTAGTACGTTCTCTTATGAATTTACATGGCATCTGCTTTTTTTCTTAAACATGAGCAGCAACCTACTAAGAATTTACATTTCTCAACGTCAACTCCCCAAACAACGTACATATAGGGAAAAAATTGGAAACATGAAAAAATTCAAAACACAGTGGAAAAAGACTAAAAAAAAAGACAGAAATAAAATTTTCAAGAGCTCCCTCTTACACCAATACTTGCTGCTTGCTTTTCTAAACTCATTAGAAGGATGGAAGACAGATCTAATTAGCGTGGAGATGCCCATCCTTTAAGTGAAGTGCAGAACTGGAAAACAATCTGGGTTTCATCTACAGAGATTGTTTGTGCATGCTAATGAGTCAAATCCTCACTCCCAACACCAACACTTGACTTGTCAATCATACGCACATTGTACTGTTCATATACCCTTGCCCTATTTTCTGCCCACCATTGTTCTGCTTGTTTCTCACTGAACCGCTTTCGACTGCATTTATAAATTTGATCAAAATTTAAAACTGCACCACTGGAACCATGATCGAATTCATTTCTAGAACTCAATTAAGATGTCACAAATTACCGGGAAACTGTATGGTTATGATTTTTATCAAAAAAAAAACATGAAGGGACCTCCAGATTTGTTCCATGGCATATGCAAGAAAAGAATGCAAGGTTGATTGGACCAAAACTTGTCTAATGTCTTTCCATCACAACTCAATTGTGGGATGAGACTGCTATCAAAGTGTTTTCAAGTTGAAGGCAGAAGCTGAATTAAGCAACCGCACTAAAACAAGAACCTGCTTTATGGCAAGTTAGAATGTAATAGAGACAAATGGGCAATATGCTATTAGAAGTGTGAGCCTGGGCATGTAGCCACTGACTATACAATCTAATTGATCAGAGACATTTGGGTAAGATTTGGATAGCCAACCTGGCCTGAGAACAACGCACCTGAAGCGCACTCGCTTAAGATCCCTGATACCTCCAGGTTGGGAGGTGAGTGTTATATATACACCGGGCTCATCTTGCTCAACCCATTCAGCTTCATGTCGCGATTCACCTTCTTTGGTTCTGCTTCCATTTTTTGTTGTTGCTTCCAAATGGCCTTGTTTGTTGTGACCTGCAATGCGGTTGCTGGTGATGCTTGAACCATTCAAAAGCAACTGGTTATGCAATCCATTCGTGTCTGGTTCTTCGCATGTGATTTGACCATTCAAACGGTCAATAGTAGAAACATCATTGGAAGTAGGACTGGATCCAAATGAAGTAAACAAAGGTGATTTGATGCTTCGGCCCATTCCCACAGGTAGCCTTTCAGCCATCTCTTTTAACTATTAAGCATATAAAACAAAATTAATCATCAGCAAAAGATGCATCATTAACATAAAGTTGCTACAAGCGGGCATGATTAGCGACTATCCAACTGAGCATTGTTAAACTACTTCTTGTTGCAAGTACAATAGACAATTGTTTTCATGCTAGTTATGATAAAGCAAAGCATGCAAGTATTCAATTTTCAAATCGATATTTTCAAAACAGCATTTATCTGCATTTTCACGAGTTCAAAGTTGCATTCCACGAGCTCCTATAAAGAATGGTTAATTTCTACAACTAGGAAATGAGAAAACCAGATTAAAAACAACAAAGAGAGCATAAACCAAGTAAAAGAGAATCTAGGTATGTTTAAGCAATCCATAGTCAATCATACTGATGAAGATGAAATCCATCTTACTTGTGCAGTAAGAGACTTGATCACTTCTTTTGCTGCTTTGCATTTAGCAGTCTCTTCTCCTGCAATGGCTATTGCTTCCTTCAGCTGCATGGTTGTTCTTTCCAGCTCAACTTCTTGAAGCTGGGCTTTTCGAGTAAGACTTTCCACCTAAGAGACCAATTCGATAAGGTATAATAACGAACAAGCAAAACAACCAAGCAAATGAAAACACTGAAATACCAGAGGTTTTAATCTTAGGTGCTCTTAGGCTGAAATGCCAAAATATCATAATTAGGATGTTAAATTTTAACGGCTGATGGTCTAGTCAGAAACAACCAAGTCAATCCCTGTCATGCCTGTTGTATGAATGACCATAAACTAGTCTGCAATTATATACTACGTTTCCTTTTGAAATCAAATGGCAGGTAGCTTCCAGAAACATAGACTGATCGACATCAGAGATCACTTATACAGGCAGGTAGCTGCGGTGAAATTAAAACCACTAGCATTTCATGTTACTTGTTTGTCTTTCTTGGCCTTCACCAGTGATAAAGAACACATAGCCAAGTTATTCACTACACAATGGCATAAAGTTGGATGAAGATTTGAGGTTCAGCAATACAGAGCCGGGCAGAAAATGAATGCAGTAAACAGAGTATGCTTAACTAAAAAAGTTGTGCCATTTTGATGATTATCAGCTATTGAGAAAAATATAAAACTGAAACACGCAGTCCTTTGTGTTTTCAAACAGTATCTAGTACATGGTTAGCACAAACCATAAATAAAAAGGTTATACTGAAACTAGTGCACTTTGTCATATGTCCTTTCATGCACTTTCAGAATGCTTCAACAAATTTCGAAGGAAAAATAGAAGAAAAGTCCTAGTAATTAACTAAATTACATGGATATGTGATTGAAAAGAACGAAAGTACATACCTGTGCTCTTAATTTAATAACCTCTTGGTTAAGGCTCTCATTTTTCCTTTTAGCATCATCCACAACAATTTTTGGTGAGGTAAGTCCACCCAGAGTTGGGGTCGGCGTTGTTGATCGAGGGGGGCTAGGTCGTCTAGATATTGGTGATGTTGCTCGAGAAACAATTCTTGATCCAGGAACAGAAGCAGAAAAAAACTTCTTTGATGAACCAAACATAGGATTAAAAGATTTAGAAATATTAAGCGCTCCCCACTGGGAGCCTCCATTTGGAACAGGTGACACCCTGCTGCTATTGAATTCAAGTTTTTTGTTTCTCTTAGATCGGCTTTCTGCTTGCTTCAAGGATTCCATTGATGAAAATCTAGCTAGTTGTGCACTAGACCTGAAGTCCAACTTCTCATCTTTATCAATAAACTCGCTTGGCCCTTGATTGACACTGCCTCTCCTACTCACAGAAGATTGAGAAGAAGCATCAGTCTCAATTGCTTTTCTTAGTTTGTTATAGCAATTATCACAGACACGGTAAGCTTTGTTTGGATTTGGTGCCATTGAAGCCTTGAGAGACTTCTTGCTGCTGCATGAATGGCAATAAACTAGTCCACAATTATAACAATTATGTCGCTTCCTTTTGAAGTTAAATGGTAGGCGGCAGCCAGAACACATAGACTGATCAACACCAGAGACCCACTTATGAAGGCAGATAGCTGCAGTAAAACTAGTACCACAAGCAATACTTTTTACTTGTTTGTCTTTCAGGGCCTCCACCAATGATGGGGAATTTCTATCATCTGTATCTCCGTGACCTAGTCTTCCATTTGCTCCCTTGCCCCAGGTGTAAACTTCAGTTTTTGAAGTTAAGACTGCAACATGATAAGCCCCGCAAGCAATTTCCTCAACAAAACTCTTGGAGAGTTTTCCTTCAACACGAGTTGGGAGCTTTCCATCAGCTAGTGGATTGCCCAACTGACCATAAACAGGACTGCCCATTGTATACACATGGCCAGAGGTTGTTCGTGCAACTGTCAGACTATGTCCACATGCAACTTGGCAAAAATTGGGTTCAACAAGAGCAGCAACACATGTAGGAACCAACTTTGCTTCCTTGTCACCATGCCCAAGTCGACCTTTATCTCCATCTCCCCATGTAAACAGTTTCCCTGAAGAGCAATTGCTGGAACTTGAATTTCCAACCATAACTTCTATGACTGCAGCAGTATGCCAAACACCACAGGCAGCTTGGACAGTGCGGAGCCCCTTGAGCGATTCCACTTCCTTTGGTAATGAAATGCTTTTTCGATCTCCATGACCCAGAACACCAAATGTGCCATCACCAAAAGTGAATAGTTGCCCAGCAGAGGTCACCACTGCAGTATGCCAGGGTCCACAAGAGATGGAAGAGACATGTATGCCTTCCAAGGGTCCATTCACTCTTTTTGGAACCCAGTGACTTACCTCGTTTCCATGTCCTAAAAGACCAAAATTATAAGTTCCATCACCCCATGTGTACAGATCACCAGAAAGTGTTACAGCACATGTGTGGTACTCCCCACATGCTACAAGCTCAATATTTGTATTGCTGAGGGCATCGATAAGTTTGGGATGCATAACATCAGAATCTACACCATGCCCTAGCCTGCCCCCAGATTCCTCACCCCAGGAGAAAATCTCTCCCTGCTTGGTCACTAAGGCTGCATGTTGTCCACCACAGGCAATGTTCTGGACATCAAGTACAACTGCAGATTCCAGAGCTTTAGGAAACAAAGAATCCATTTTTACACCAAAATAACTTCCAGCTCTATGAGTTCCACCGCCTAGCACACCATCTCCTGTTCCTTCACCCCAAATGAAAACATCCCCCAACGCACCACCATCATCATGACCAGAACCTTGGCTCAATGAGCTAACAGCACTTGATAGGCTAACTCTAAAAGCATCCACTGCCATTGCCTTCATATGACCATGTACACTGTCCGAGCCTCCAGATGATAAAGAATGTACTGAACCACTAGCAGAGTCTGAAGGGAAAAAACCTTTTGGGGGAACAGCATATAATACCACATCAGAAAATGCTTTATCCAAACCATTCTTGGGGGGACTTTCGTATGGACTATGAAGGCGATGGTGATCCGCATCCTGAATGAAGGTAAAGAAAATCCCTTGCATCATCAACAAATTGAAGGTGGGTGTGCACGGGGAAGATGTAAAGTAGAGAAGTGTACCTTCTGCGAACCGTCATTACTACCAAATGGAGAATTCAGAGGGGAGCTTCTGCGAGTATACGTCCTAGGGCTGTTTGCCTCAGATGGAATTCCATCACTCCTTGATTCCGTTCTCCATTTTTGGTGATGACTGCGTGAAATTAATGCTTTTAAACCACTAAACCATACCTCAGCTTCGTCTTTATCCTTGCAAATCTGGTAAGAAAGATCACATCATCAGATTTACAATAAATTCAAAACTAAAAAGCTGTTTAAAACTGTTCCTACCTGTCATGACACGTAAGTCATGGAAACAATCAAATGGATAAATAGGAGTAGAAATTAACTCATAAATAGAAGAGAATGACTACAGCAAACAAATTCTTACCAAATCCAGTGATCTGTCATTGTAAATAAGAGAAAACGACTGATACTCCTTCTCAGGGCGTGGATACCTTTGAAAGATTGGCTGGAAAAATTGGACCATGTTAATCAGTACAAAACATAAGGAGGAATTCTTTTGTGGATTCATGATGGCACAGATGAAATTTGGAAACAAACTATTCTAACACAAACAATTGCATGGGAATAAAATTTGAAGAAGGAATTGTCATGATACTGCAACAGATGATCCTGGTTGAAAAGCATAGCTGACTTGTTGTGGTGCACCAAGTGGGGAGAAAGTTAGAAAGGAGAATACTTAATGGGGCCACTAGTTTTTCAAAATATAGCAAATGGGGCTTCTTCTCTGGTGCAATGGCAAGAATCCTGAACCATGAAGCGCGTGCCTTAACCTCGAGGTTATTTCAGGCAGATATAGTGGAAGTTGGGGCCACTTGCAGATCACCCTAATGGGACTCCATTTTATTTGGACCAGCACTCGGTAATGGTGTTTTATGGACAAATTCAATGAAAAATGAGAAAAAAAATTACTCTGAGTGAGCATTTGTTTATGTGGATTAAAGATGCAAAAGTTTATTATTGAAGCACCATAGCCAGCTCTATGTCAACCAGGATAAGTTCTTGACAACAAGTAATATTGCATTTAGAAAGTTCCCTAAACATTCTAATAATGCTCTAATTAAATCAAAGGGGTTTTGAAGGAAGAAAAGAGAGAGAAGCAGGAGTAACAACATTAGATTCACAGGTAGCTCTAAAAATTATAAGCCTGCATGTAGCTGCAGTCTATAAATAACGTCAAATTCAAGGAAGAGTATCTAAGTAAACCACAATAGTTTCAAACCAAGAACTTACTGTTCGCTGCCCGGATATGATTTTAGATACATGACTTAGTCTGAGATATTTCTCCTTTTTCCCAGAGAACCATATCAAAACAGACTCGTCCTGAAAGCAATGAACATTCAACCATTTAGAATTTCTAGTAGGAAGAATCTAATTAAAAAATAAGGCAAAGACCAATATGCATCAGAACATGCTGGGTGCGCCCTAAATGAAAAAAAAGGGAAAAAAAGGATTAAATTGTAGAAGACAAAGATGTACCAGCACCTTACAAGAAAACCTAATCCCCTGCCCAACTGGGCCGACCTCATAAATAAATTAACTTACATTACAAATTTCTTGCACGGACAATATAATGGAGGTTTAGTTTTTGTTGAGCTGATTGTCAGACTAAAGCAATGATGTTAATGAGAGGGGGGGTTGCATGTATTAAGAGACAAATATCAGTAAAAAAAACTTGGACCAAACTTACAATGGAAAGACGGAATGGACAGAACTTTGGCTTTCCCCTTCTTCCATACTTGAGCAAGTAAGCCCCTTTCTTTAAAGCTGTGATGGCCTGTTGTAAAGATCATTCAAGAACCTAACTTATGCATGTTCGGCACATTCTTAAGCAGAAAGCTAAATGAAAGTGAAATGGTAAATGCCATATTCAAATGGCTAAAAAAAATCCAAAGAGATTCATACAGATTTGAATAAGGTTGGAGGGTGAAAATGAACAGTATGTCTGACAAAAATGCACTTCACAATCCTTTCAAAAATTTAGAGAGAGAGAGAAAAGAGACTACAAGCACAGCACAGCACAGCAAACCATCTGGGAAGATGTCAAATCTCCAAGTCTTAGTGTAGTAACTCATTTTGCAAGAGATTCAATCTAGCCAGTCAGCCTTCTCAATCAATATAAAAGCACCAGCATAAATTCAGGATATCAATTATTTTTTTTCCTTTATTGCCTGAATAAAAATGATTAACAGATTTGAACCCAACCTGGATTACTCTCCTAGGACATATATTTCCACACCACACTTAACCTGATCACATCTATAATACCAAAAGAAAAAATTACAAGAGGACCTAGGATTGGACTGGAGATGAAAAATTCAAGTTTTTCACTTCAATGTCAACTAATTATCTTCTGATAAATGTCCTCCTAATTTACTTTGACTTCTCCCTGTCCTAATTTCAACACCCATACATTTCTTAATTTCCTACTCACTCCACCACCACCAATACCTTGTTCCTTCATCCTTTCATTAAGTTCTCAACAACAAAGCATTTCTTTGCAGAAAAATCTAGAGCAACACCACCATTCCAGCCCACAGTTGTTTAACCATTCGGATTCTAAACCCTCTCCTCAACACTGACAAAGCCATTTAGAATCATATAACAAAGCCTTATCTAACCATGACCCAGAAACTGTCGACATACAATCAGCATTTCACTTAATCCCACGAAAAATTCTGTGAAACCATTAATTTTCATAAATCACCTTAATCATCTAAATAAACTCAACTAAACGATAACAGAATAAAAATAAACACAAAAAAAATGAAATTATAAGAAATACCTGTTCGATGTCTCTTTCAACAGGTCCAGTTCTACCAAGATCCGAAGCCATTCTATCACCCCTTAACATTAAATCCCCAACAATAAAAACCCAAAAAAAACAAAAAATCTAGTATTTCAAATTAACCATTTTCAAAAAAACCAAACCCTTCCATCCAATTCAATTGAAAACCCTAAGAAAAACAGAAATCCACACTCACAGCCAACTCAACTCGACCATCAAGATCACTCACTCGCTGAATCACCAGCTCAATCAGGTCCAAAACTCACAGAAATTCTTTCACTTCAGAGTAACTTCAATTTGAAGTTAATAACAACAAATGGGGTGAATACTTAACCAATCTGATAAAAAATAGGAGAAAAAAGAGTGAAGTCCAGTGATTTTGGAGCTTGAAGATAAAACTAAGTGTCTATTTGGATAGAGAGAGAAAGTGTGGGAAAATTTAGGAAAGCAATATATATATATTCATCTGATTATTGAAGTTTCTATGTGCAAGAGAGAGACCAAAAGCTTTTTGCTACTTTTTTTTTCCTCTCTCAAGTGAGGAGTAGTGCTTTTATTTTATTTTATGGAGCTCAGGGGAAGAATGAAGAGAGAGAATAAAGAAATGGCAAAAAAGTGGAGTGGGATAAACCCACAAATTTAATTTGACATTTAGTTTTTTTTTTTTTTTTGCTAATTGATGTTAGTTATGCTATTAGTTACTGTTCTTGTTTTCATCTTCTTTTTCTTTTTGTTGTCTGTTTGGTGTCTGAGAAAGTGAAAACTCGGATTCTATTGACTACAAAAAAGGTGAAAGGGTGCTGAAGGCTTTGCTAGTAAGCACTAAGCAGTATTTTACATGAACAGTCAATTTGAATTATCCATTTTTTTTTCTTTTTTATCCGTTCTTCACTGCGATTAATGCTAATTAACTACTAGTCTACTTCTACTTTACCAGAAAAGTGGATGTCGATTAATCCTCACTGGTTTTTTACCTAGATTTTCCCATCGGCAATTGTAATTTTTTTTCTTTTTAACTAATTATAACACAAGTTAAAAGAGATTAGTACCTTGCTGTATATATTATTACACGATGAAACTATGATCTTGCCCTTGGTTGGCAAAATTAGTTGGCTTTGTTTCTAGGGCTGGGGAGGCATTTTGTGGTGTACCCATTAGTTATTACACGAAAGAACGAGGTTAGATTGTTTTTTTGCATTTTTATCTACACAATATAATTATTTTATTGTCCTTGACATCAAAAACATATTAAATTTTGGTCAAGAGGTTCTTTAGTATTTGAATTACTTTTTAAACAATTAAATTACATCATTGCTTTTGGAATGTAAAAAACTTTTCCAATGATTTTTCATTTTCATTTGGTTATTTGATAATTGTTTGTTGTTATTAGAGATAATATAGTAATTTTATAATTAAGCAAAAAAAATCTGGATGCGTGTGAAAAGTATCTAGCGGGTTCGAACGATGCGTGCTATGTCATCCTGTGCTCAAAACCTTACTTATAGGGTGGCGATCGAAGTTTCTCGACATCTCCTCTACGTACAGGCAACACATGTGACATAATTATTATCGATGCAACGCATATGGTTTTTTTCTTTTCTTTTTTCCTCTCCCTTTCTAGATTTTCATGCTAACTTTGAAAAAATTCAAATTAACCCTTGAAGTTTGTTGTCCTCTAAATTTCATCATTGATATTGCAGTTTTGTTTATCTATAATAATTTATGAAGTTAAGAATTTTTTTCAATTTCGCCCCAATAGATATTTTTATCTATCATATTTGGTTCTCATTCTTTTTATTACTATTTATTTATTTTAAATGGTTTTTTCAATTTCATCATTCTTGAGTTTTTTCCTATCAAATTTATTATTTTTATTATTGTTGTATTTTTTTCCTTGCAAGATTTTTTTAAATTGATTTTTTTTATTATTTCATCCTTTAACATTTAATTAATCGACTGTTTATCTTTTTAGTTGAGTATGAATCTTGAATTTAACGGATTGTGATTTTAAGAGATTAACCTTGGTTTACGAAGTTGACACGAGTTTCCTTGCTTTTTTTTTCATCCTCTGGCATTTTATTATTTTTTCTTTATTTTCTATGAGATTTTTTAATCATTTTGAAAAGAACACAGTTTGCCTCGATTTTTTTTTGTCTTTGTTAAATTTATTTTTTCTAAAGGAATTTTATTTTAAAATTAAATTAAATGAATTAATTTCATCATCCAACATTTAATTTTTAAGATGTTAAGCTTTTGGGTTGAGCCTGAGTCGAGAATTTAATAGACTGCAGGTTTAAGAGTTTAACCCGATTATACAAGATTTACTCGGGCTTGCTTGGTTTTATTTATTTTTTTAAGCTATGTTTTTTTCGATTTCATCCTTCAATATTCTTTTCACTCACTTTCTATTGGATTTATCTTTATTTTTCAAATAATAAGGGATGCCTCAAGTGTTTTAAGTCTTTGTTAAATTTAGCTTTTTTAAAAAGCATCTGGTTTTTTTAATTAAACTAAATTTATTAATTTTATCCTTCAGCAATTAATTTGGTCGGTCTAAGGTTCCTAGTTTAGTCCATGCTAATGATTTAACATATTATAGACTTAAGAGATTAACTCGAGTTTACAAAGTTCACCCAAGCTTACTTGGTTTTTTCAATTCTTCCTTCTTCTTTTTTTTCATCCATCAATATTTTGTTATTTTTGTTTATTCACTTTTCATGGGATTTTTCTGTGGTTTTTAAATTAACAAAGGTTAACTTGAATTTTTTTTCAACCTTTGTTAAATCTAGCTTTTTTAAAAGAAAATTTATTTTTTAATAAAAATTAAATTAATTACATTAAAGTAAGCATGAAATGCTCGATGCATAAAATTTTTTTATTTGTTCATTGCTCTGACAACACATGCAACCTATTTCAGTTACTAAAATCTTAGATTTTTTTTATTCCTTTCAAAACATTGATATTATATGAACACTCTTTTTTATGTTGGCACAAAATTATGTTACAAGCCACTCATCTAGTACAATCTATTAGGTGGTGTTTAGTTATTGTTCCAAGACACAAGAGACGAAGACAATGAAAACAAAAATATGTTTCGTTTAAGAAACAGTGACATAAAAATAAACGTGTTCTTGGAACAATTTTAGAGTGAATTTATATATTTCCAAAACACGAGGTACAAAGGGGACATGTCGTTAAAGACAATATTTATTTATTTTTATTCCTAAATATATTTGTAAAAAAAAAATTCAATTCTAAAATTGTCTAACTAAGACATGTAAGGATAAAACATGTAATTATTATAGTTTTTTTAACCCAAATCGGGAGGCCGATTCAAGACAAAGTTACTAGTTGAGGTCTAGGTTACAAGTCGGGTTGATCCAAGTTGACCTGAGTCAACATAAAAATAAAAATTGTTATTGTCGTAGTTTTAAACCTGATTCGGGGGTTGACCCAGAACAAATGTCAGGTAATGAGTGGAGTTGACTGTTGACTTTAGTTAATATAAGGATAAAAATGGTTATTATCATAGTTTTAAAACCTAACATGAGGTCACCTTGGGACAAGGCCTAAGTCATATGTTACGAGAGTCAACATAGAATAAAAATAATTATTATTAAAGTTTAAAAACTTGATTCGAAAGTTAACTAGGGATAAAGCCTAAATCATGGATCAGGAGGTCAAGTTAGGTTAATGCAAGAATAAAAATTGTTACTATCAAGTCTAAAAACCTAATTCAGGGTCGACTAGAGCATGATCCATATCACAAAAAAAAATAGTCAACAAGAATTGATCTGAGTCAACGTAACGAATAAAAATAAATATTATCGTAGTTTTAAAACTTGACTCGGGAGTCGACATGAGACAAGATTCAGGTCACTGGTCAAGAGAGTCAACCTGTCTAACCCAATTTTTTTTAAAAAAAAAAATCAAAGCAACTTTGATTTGACCATTTTGTTTTTTTAAAAAAAATCAATGAGTTTTTTACAATTGTTTTATCCTGAGTTGACCTGGGTTTTTTACCGGGTTAAGTCAAGTCAATCTTTCCTTTATTTTTTCTTATACTCGGACCAGTTCAGGCCCCAAATCAACTAGTCAAGTTAGTCCTGATTTTATAACTAGGGTTATTATAGTATTATCAATTTCAACACTCAAAATAAACTAAAATAAAAGGAAAATATCTAATTATTTTTTAAAAAAATATGTAAGTTTGACAACAATATATATTAAGGGTAAAATAGATTTTTTATATATTTTTATGTTTTTTTCCACCATAATCAAACAAAATACATAAACAATCACTTCTTCTAGCACGTTACTATCAAATATAATTTTGATTTTTTTTTTATCTTGTTTCCTTTATCTTCATTGTCCTTATCTTTTTTGTCTAAAGACAATAATTGTTTTGAATTTTATTTTTTATTTATAATCCTTATGTTATTTTCAAAACAAATTTAGAGTGTGTTTAACATTGTATTATTGTAATAGAGCATGATTTTTTAAAAGTGTTTTGAATTAAAAATATATTAAAATAATATTTTTTTTATTCTTAATATTAA
>Ga0325411_1005320_pt1 | contig 14282 bp, 6 predicted proteins | sample PopdelMetagenome_13_FD_206181 | JGI IMG/M metagenome (GOLD analysis project Ga0325411, IMG submission 206181) | Populus deltoides microbial communities from Bellville, Georgia, United States - Xylem-PdIQD-R4 | ecosystem: Host-associated > Plants > Phyllosphere > Stem > Wood/Secondary xylem... | reverse complement strand
TTTGCAGTTGTTTCGCTCTCGCTCTTATTATTGGATCATCTGAATCTTCTTGTAGATTAGATTCAGTTTTATAAGATGAATTATAATCCCCATGATGCACATTATGATAGGTTTTTTTTTTATCATTAAAATCCCACAAGGGTATAGACAATTAAAAATCCCCTCTGATAGAAATAGAAGCAAGAATAAAGGCTAATATGCTAAAGATACATACTTGGGCTGGTTTGGGATTGTAATAGCAATAACGGTTCAAAGTCCTTTTCACTTAGAAATACATCAAAATAAAGTTTTTTTTTTAAATCATTTTTAACATCAGCACATCTAAACGATTTGAAAACATAAAACAAAAATAATTTTTAGCAAAAAAAAATTAAAATTTAAAAGAACACGGTTTCAACCGCTTTCCCAAACACGCCGAAAGGGCGTTGCATGCTCAGTGAAAACATGTTTGCTCTACCTATTGCAAGCAGAGCTGCAGCACAAGCAAGATTGAGATTTTGCACATGTGCTGTTTCAACAGGTATAAAAATTGCACTGGTTTGATTTAAGTGTTAAATTCTGTTATGCCTCAAAATGATTCAAAAAAAAACTAGACCCACATAGTGGAACGAGGATCATGGATCAGAAACATATACAATAGATGCAGTGCTGGACACAAAAAAGAAAAAAAATTGGGACCTAAGAAGCACTTGGTCCTCCAATTCCCTAGCTCTAAGGAGCATGGAGGATGGTTTTGTATGTGATGGTGTACAGGCTTTGGGTTGTTAGCATGAAAAGTTTTGAGCATATACGGAAGACAACTGGGATGACACCCCTTAACCAACTAGTATTTGATCACATGGCGGCGCAGCCAAAGATCATACATGACCATATGGAATGCATCATTTTTTATTGGGGGTGAATTCCACTGGAAATGCTTCTGTACCTGAGAAAACATGACATAAATTCTTGTGAGTTATTGCAAATCATTAATGAGGACTTCAATGTTGCTCAGCCAAAAATCAATAATCTAACCAAAAGAATTAAGTTTCAAGCTACAATTGAACAGGATCTACCTTAATTAAATTCTTATGCAGTGAAACAAATTGATTGTCAGGTATGTCCTTCAGAATTTGCTTGAGCTGATACACATCTTGCTCCTTAAGTATGACGGAAAATTTATGCCAATCAAGTATGTCATTGAATGGCAGGTCATAATAGTTGGACAATATTACTGCAAGAGAAGTAACAAAACTATTCAAGAAAAATGACTCTTAACCCACTTTTTGAACAGTAGTTAAAATTGCACAAAAAATGTTGAGTTTATAGGAAGCTTCAATACTATGGAGCATGAAATTAAAAATGGCCATTGCGTATCATAAAGACCATTTGTAATGGAGTTTTAGTGAACCATTAAGGTGGTAGAACATTTTGCAAGCATCACTGCCGTAACAGCTGTTGTCGTAGCTGTCACAAGTGTAACAGCCTTTACATAAAGATTAGTTTTTTATATATTTTTTGAAAATATTTATTCGTAGTCAATAGTTTTATATTAATTAATTGATATAAATATTGACCTTGGCATATTAGATATTATTTCATTGATATATATTTTGTACATACCAAGTTATAACATAATTTGCACATGGTATAGTAGTGACCATTACATAACACCTGCGATGGCCCGTTCAACACTTCCAAAATCATGATTTAAAACCATGCTACGGAAAATCTAAGATCATACAAATAATCCCAAGAAATTATGCAACTCCACCTTTACTGTCGTACAATTGAGAAAATACAACTTAAGAGTGTTACTAGTGCCAGAAGAATGAATTAAGACTTTTAGTTTTATGCTAGAGCAACAGGTGGTCATGCAGGATTGCAAGGGATGCAGTACCAAAGAAGTTCAAAGGGTGGTGCCCTACTTGTGCATTCTAAATAAAAAAGATTGAAAACAATACCAGTTAAAAGAAAACTATTATTCATGCTTGGAAATCATGAGTCCTTCATTTTCAGGATTCCAGAGATTTATTCTTGCTATAACAACAACAACAACAACAACCAAAGCTTTTTTGTGTGAATAATTCAGGGACAAGCACCCTGATTGCTAAGCCCAAATTAAATACCAAGAGAATATGAGCAAGCACAAAATGAGTAAGACTAAAATAAGAAATAAATGTCAAATTTCCTTTATGTGCTCGTTTATTTTTATTTATTTACCTTTTTAGGTGCTTAACCGCACTCTTTAGGTATTTAAGTTGGGGTTAACGATAGGGACCTTGTTTAAAGCATTGAAACCTTTAATTTCATATTTCTGAGGCATCAAATTGGGTTAGACACATATTTATCCCCTTTTATATTAAAAAAATTGCAACAGTTGTAACACTTACCAGGAACGCATCCATAATGGATGGAGTCAGCTATGCGTGCACTGTTAACCTGAGAGCCACCGGGGCATATACAGAATTTAGTCCCATAAAACCTCTTTTGATATACAAGATGTCCAGTAGCTCTATTTATTCTGTTGCTTGAAATATCTAGTTCCGTATCATTTTCCCACACACGTGCCAGTATAACTCTAATTCTAGAGTTTCGATGGCCAGCCCAAAAACCAAGAGTTGTCCTGTAAAGCATGCTTGTGTTCAGTAATGAACATAAGGCTAAATCATATCCAGTTAAAAAAAACCCTGATAATTAATACCTTTCTGCACATATGCATATCTCAACTGATAGCATGCGCATGCGCACGCACACACAAAGATACTAACATGGAAATAAGGATGTAAAAGTTATAGAGGTTAAAGATTTATATTATAAGTCCACTTAAAAAAATAGAATTCTGTTGAATGTACGACACACACAGTATCAAAGTTTCCAGTATGTAACCTTCATCAATTGTAAGTGATATAACAGGTAGGCTTGTATATTTTTTTCTTCTTATCTTTGGTGATAGGTAGCATCTGAGCTTCTAATATAGCATCTGAGCTTCTAATATCAAGGGGAAGCACAAAATACTAACACAGAAATAAGGATGTAAATTATGAGTCCACTTTTAAAAAATAGAATTCTGTTGATGACACACACAGTATCAAAGTTTCCAGTGAGAACCTCCATTAATGGTAAGTGATAAAACAGTCACACATCTAGGCTTGTATATTTTTTTCTGTGTATGAAAGATAGGTAGCATTTGAGTCTCTAATATTACGGGGAAGCACAAAATACTAACACAAATAAGGATTATAGAGGTTAAAGACTCATATTATGAGTCCACTTTTAAAAAAATAGAATTCTGTTGATGTCCTCGATCCACGACAATATGTTAGAGGGGGGGGGGGATCCACTAAGATCCACAAGGGATAAACTCTACTCTTGCCCATTATCAAAATGACTGCTATTATCCAAACAAGACATGGATGCTCATACAAAATGCAACAAAGCTTCACAGTCTACACGAAAATGAAGACAAAATAAATGGAAAAAATTATCTATTTACAAATCCTAAAAAATAGAGCTTAGCGAGAAAAAAATTCAAAAATTGTCATTTATTATTACCTGTTCTCTACATCGTTTCCTCCAGCAGGAAGGGCAAATGGCTGAAGGACCTGAGGAAGAGCAACATCTTTGTGTGGAATGAATCCGACATCATAACTAGGGGAGCATACCACTCTGATTGCATTCTTTATAAGAAATGGGACTCGTTCAGTGGCTCTTACACCAACATCATGACAGGTGACGAAGAAGTGATCTGCACCCAAAGTTCTATTCCAGTAGGGATACTTGGCTATTAAGCTTTCCACATAATTCTCAACAATTACAGTCATATTCTCGTAAGAAGTTCCCTGCACAGAAGAGTGAATTTCAGGTCAGAAGGAATTTAATCAATCAGAACAACAACAAAATGCAAAGTAATTTATGCCAATTTGTTTAAGAAGTGAAGATTCGAAAAGACTTCTGTTATGCCAGTTTAGATTTTGAGCAAGTAAGAAGAGTCCCAAGAGAAAATAATATAGCAAACATAGTGAAGTAGACAAGGAGTCATCATCAACAAAAGGGTTGCCTCACTAGGAAAGCAACCGCAACACAAAATTATTGCTGACCTTGCCGCGCATCTTGTGGCAGGAGATGGGGATAAAGAAGAGGTGGGCTTGATCAGGATCAAGAGTACGAAACTTGCTTTCTCTTATATTCTGGAAAAAATACCCTTCGCTAGCGTATTTTCCAGTCAATTTCCTAGGTGTTTGATAAAATGTGTTTGGATCTCCATCTGGATATATATAAATCTTGAAATTCTGTTCCATTTCCTCGTAATTTAATTTGAATACACGTGGAGAATGATACAGATCCGATATCTCATCGTTCTCGCCATCGCCAACATCGACCACTACAGTCTTCGTCGTTGTCTCCGTCGCTGGCAGGAGAGAAACGGAAGACGCGGAGATGGAAGGAGGAGGAGAGGAGTGGAGAGAGTTGAAAGAGAGATATGTGAAAGAGATTAGGGTTAGGATTGCCAGAGTTAGGAGGGATCCTTTCAAAGAACACATGGATAGCTGTACTTGTTGCTGTTGCTGTAATTGTTGGTACAGCTTTCCGGCGGTCATTGCCGGAACCAGTGGTCGAAGGAGGATTTGGGTTTTTCACGAAGTTCGGTGAACTGGTGTGGGATTATCATTATTATTGTTATTATTTTTTTTGTTCTGCCTCCACTCCCTCGATCTATGTACTACAATATCACAAAAATCTAAGAACATGGGAGAAAGGCACTGTAAAGTAAGATAAAGCACTAAAATTGTGGTTTTGCCTTTAATAATAATAATAAATAAATAAAAACCTTGAGGGATAAAACTTAAAAGGATATTTTCACGATATTAATGTGCTATTCTTTATTTGATTTTTAATTTTTTTTTGTATATATTTATAATTCAACACAATTTTTATAGAAGTTTCAAACAATAACAAATTTATCTCATATTTATTATTTGGCTTAAATCATCCTTTTAGAAACCAAAAATTCTCTTTTAAATTTCATAAAAAATTCTTCATCCTCAATCTTAAAACATATTATATAATGAAATCAAACACATTTTCCAAGTCAACTTGAATTAAGAAATTCAAACTCTCTTGTTGTACAGTTTTTCAACTATCATTGCTGAAACCAGGAATTGAGGGAGAATTTGAGTTTTTTTTACCAGCTAGATGAATTGGTATGGAATTATCATTATTGTTGCTGTTATTTATTTTGCCTCTAATCCCTTGATCTATCTACTCAAATATTATAAAATCAAAGGATATGGGAAAAACACTGCAATGTAGGCTATAACATTAAAATTGTGGTTTTGTCTATAATTAAAAAAATAGATAATTGGTAAAATAATTTTTTCACAAGGTTGATTTGTCATTTGTTATTTGTTATTTGTTTGAGTCATAATTGATTTTTTTTTTTGTATTTTTGTACAATTCAACAAAATCCTTATGGAAGATTGAAACAACAATTCAATTTTTTTTTACCCTTACTTTGACTGAAATCATCCTTCAAGGAGCTAAAGGTTCCTTTTAAAATTTCATGCAAATTCTTTCGTACCCCATCTTAAAACATGTTATATAATAAAATCAAACATAATTTCGATATCAATTTAAATTAAGTAATCCAAACTCTTTTTTTTATTGTTGTTGTTGTTATAATTATTGGTACAACTTTTTGGTCGTCATTGTCAGAACCAGTGATCGAGAAAGAATTTGAGTTTTTTACTAAGTTCGATGATCAGGTGTGGGTTATCAGTTGTTGTTATTTTTTTGTTCCACCTCCACTCTCTTGATCTATCTACTCAAATATTACAAAATCTAAGAAAGAGGGAAAAACATTTAAATATAGGTTATAACACTAAAATTATGGTTTTGCCTTTAATTAAAAAAAAAAAGATAGATGAGGGATATAAGGATCTTTTCACGAGGATAATTTGTCATTCTTTATTTGTTTTGGGGCAGGATTGATTTTTTTAATTTTTTTATATACATGCGTAATTCAACACAATTCTTATGGAAGTTTAAAACAACAACTCATTTACCTCCTCCTCGTACTTTGGTTGAAATCATCCTTTTAGGAATGAAATGTTTCATTTTTCAATTTCAAACAAATCTTTTCATACCTAATTAAAACATGTTATATAATGAAATCAAACACAATTTCCACATTAACTTGAATTAAGCAATCCAAACTTTTTTATTTCAACACTTGGTTGAAAACTACCATCAATAGGAGACATGAATTTTATTTAATTTTTGTGTTAATTTTATATTACTCACTCATTTTACACTTTACTGAATGCAATTTATTCCAATTATCATAACAATTAAATCAACAAAATCAATTCTTCTTTTTCTTAGTCTTGGCCAATTCTAACTTCAAGGGAGGACATGGTTTGCTTTTAATTTTTTCCATTAATTAACATTACCCATTAGTTATTAATGATCAAGAACACATAATTAAACCAAGCTCATCATTCCAACTAATCAATCAATACAACCCTAACTTTACATAATGCAATCACTAACAACCATGCTTGCAATCATAATAAAATATTGATCAATCATAGTAATAGAGTTCCTTACCTTTTAACAACACTAAACAATTTCTCTTCACTCTTTACTTTTTTCACTTAACTCCAAAAATCTCTACTTTCAAGCATTACAAACTAAACCAAAGCTTGAAATTCCTTGCTTTGATACTTCTAAACTTTCTTTAGAACTCTTAATCAAGCATTTTTATGTGTTTGTATCAAGAAAATGATCAAGCCTTCTTTTTCTTTCTTCATTATTATAATTGGTTAGATGGCTTCTTAAGGAAGTCAAGATTTTTATTTTTATATATTCTATTTTATCCATATTTACAACAATGTCATTATGTATAGTTTATGTATTTTTTCTATTTAACTGGATACTCTGTCTCAATCCACTTTTAAAACACCATACATAGAAGTTTTATTCCATAAAACTTGCTTTCTAATTATTTAATATTATTTTTCAATTAACTCATTTTATAACCAAGTTAAATTTTTAATGTTTTATTAACACTGTAAAATTTTGATCGGGGGTTTACATTTTCCCACTCTTTCTTCCAAGTCTCTTCTTCAACTTGGGAGCTTCTCCACAATATATTTATCATAAGAAACTTTTTATTCCTAAGTTCCTTCTCACATCGATCCAATATTCTTATAGGTTTCACTTTTAACATCAAATCCTTTTTAATCTTTAGAGAAACGTATGGCAACATTCAGGAAGGGTCTTCCTCAGTCTTTCGAAGCAATGAGACATGAAACACGTCATGTATCTGAGCTAGATACGGAGCAAAACCAACTTGTATGTTGCTGGCTTAATTCTCTTTACAACTTCAAAGTGCTCAATATACCTCGATGTTAACTTTCCATTCTTACCAAATCGCATGATGTTCTTTCAATGAGCTACTTTCAGAAACACCCAATCTCTAATGTTAAACCCGAGAGGCCTCCTTCTATTATCCGTATAACGTTTTTTTTTTTCCTATCTTGGGTTGCCTTTATTATATCCTTTATAATCTTTATTTTTTTTATGATAACTAGTACCAACTCTAACATAATCAAATTCCTATCACTCATATCATCCCAACATATAGGAGTTCGGCATTTTCTATTATACAAGCCCTTATAGGAAACCATTTCTATTATAGCTTGGTCGTTGTTATTGTAGGAGAACTCCATAAGTGGTAGGTGATCTTCCCAATTACCCCTAAGTTGCAATTACACGCATCCTTAACAAGTCTTCTAAGGTTTGGATGATCCTTTTAGATTGATCATTTGTTAGAGGGTGGAAAGCAATGCTCAAGTTCAATCTCATCGCTAGAACATGTTGAGTATTTGGCCATAGGTGAGACATAAACCTAGGATCTCAATCTAGCACGATTAACACAAGCACCTATATAATCTTACAACTTCATTTACATACAATCGAGTATGTCATTTTCATAGGGAAAAATAATGCAAACTTAGTCAATCAATCCACAATGACTTATATGAAGAGATTAAGGGTGCTTCAGTATAAGAAAGGTTTATGATAATACTTATTAGAGACGAATGTCTTGTTACAATATTATCACAGTATAATTATATAAATGTGGGAGATGTTTGAATGAATGTATGCGCGTTCTGGTATATGTGTTGAAATGATCTTTGACATTACCTAAATAAAAATATATTGAGTAATGGTCATTTTGTGTATCGGAGGCGCGAGTAGGATCGGATCTTCGACCGGGCGAGGACACACTACGGTAGGGGCAGGTAAGTGGTTTCCACCTTTAACTAATTATTATTAAATCCTTGAAGTATTTATACATAATGTTGCTACTCGATTTCAATCGATTAAAATTACTCATGAAACGTAATGAATAATTATATGATTAGCTTCAGCTAACGGTATCTATATTGGATAACCGGGATTAAATGATGTGATTAACTTTGGCTAATGGTATCCATATTGGATAACCAGGATTCATTAAGGAGATTAGCTTCGGCTAGTGGTATCCATATTGGATAACCAAGATTAAATGATATAATTAGCTCCAACTAATGGTATCCATATTGGATAATCAGGATTCATTGATGAGATTAGCTTCAGCTAATGGTATTCATATTGGATAACCAAGATTGATTAGTGAGATTAGCTTTGGCTAATGGTATCTACGTTGGATAGTTGGAAATGAATGATGAGATTAGCTTCGGCTAATGATATCTATGTTGGGTAGCCATGAATGAATGATAAGATTAGCTTTGGCTAATGGAATCCATGTTGGATAAGCAAGAATAAGCATTGAAGATTAGTTTTGGCTAATGATATCTATGTTGGATAGCCAAGAGTAAAGGATAAGGTTAACTCTAGTTAATGGGGTCCATACTAGGATTACTAGTAATGAGTGTTGTGAACCATCTCATTTAAAAGCATTTACTAATACGATGAAATAAAGAGTATGATGTGTTATTCACAATCGAAATTAATGTTTAAAGAACCATATATAAAATTGATCATAGTTAGGAATGAATGAAGAATCCCATATGTACAAGGATTCCTAGACCATAATGCATATCATCAGTTGTTTGTTGAACATAGCTCAAATAAAATAATGCAGTATAAGGTTGTATGAAGATGTGGAGTAAAATATTAAAGATAGTTCGGTAGGAAGATATTAATAGCTGAATTTGTTGGCAATTAAATGGGTTTGCCAGAATTATTGGCATCCACGAGGGGATGACCGAATTATACATAGTGACCATAGTATCGATGACTAAGGATGAGAAAAGAACAATACTTAGTGGCCGCAGTATTGGTGACTAAGGATATGAAAAGAACGATACTTAATGACCGCAGTATTAGTGACTAAAGACAATATATAAATTGATAGTTGGACGATTAATTATCAATATATATGAATGTGACAACTTTTGATGTTTAGTTGCCTAAAAGAATGATGACCAAGGAAGCAAAATACAATTTGGTTAATTATATGATGATGATTTAGATTCTCCTTTCCCTATGCTTCTATTTAAGTTGACAATTTCTTTAAATTAAATTATGGGTAACAAAAGTTACTTCCTCGTTGTCCCTAATAAAAAAAAAGAATTCATGTGGTTGCCTTTGTTTTGAATAAAGACCATTGTATTGTTGTTTCCAATGAGTAGAAACTTTAGTGTTGTTGTTTCCAAATAATGGAAACTATTGAAACTATCATCGATTGTATAATGGAAACCATTGTCTAAGACCATTAATCGATGTTTAAAAATATATATGACAAGGGAGGTTGATTGGCAACTTAAGACATAATATCATTTGATGTATTACTAAGTCAAAGTAAATTTTAATAGGGTGATATGGATTGACTATAGAGAAGGAGTGTGAAAGCTTCATTCTGTCTGGGATAAAGGGAGTCGAAGTGTATTCCTCGCTACGAAAGCACCAATTAGGTCAGCCAAAGAAGTCCCCCTTGGATTCGAAAAGAAGGAAATGAAGAACGGGAACGAAACGAAATAAGACGTTTCTATGTAACAAACGGTTGTGATACCTAGAAAATAGAAAATATGGTAATATTACAAACAAATTATGTTAAGTAGTGACGGTGAGTAAACATAGAATTAATACATATGGTTACTTCAAGGATTGTACCCAAGGAAATCGGTAACTAAGAAAATGAAATATTAATTATTGATTGGGGAATCAAAAATTAAGAAAATGAGTTGCTACATGTGACGTATAATCAGCAACCTTAGATTTGAATGTATTACATAATTCGTCATCAAGGCAATGTTAAAAGTAATAAATATAAACTTAGACGTCATAACAGCTAGTGCGTAATTCAATATATATATGATGTAATTGATGCTAAAAGAATTATGGAAAAGCATATTGTTCTTTTTCCTTATGAAAAATCATGTACATGCATTTTATGGCTAGATGTTAAATTTGTAATGTTATTTTAGTTGCAATGATGAGCATGAGTATTGTCATATGAGTTGGGATATTATTGAACTTGAGTTGAATGTTTTGAGTAGGATTGTTAAAAGTGCTAATTGACATAATGATTCCTTTCCCTTATAAAAAAATCATGAGCATAAGTCTTCTTGATAACTAATAACTCTTATAATACTATATATGTTGTAGGTCTATGACACGAAGTGAGCCAGCATTGATTGTGTCGTTTCACTATTTATAATTTTGTTAAATATTTATTTTTATGTACTATAAATACTTAAAATTATGTTAATAATTTCACCTTGAAATATACTAAATGGTATGATTGTATTTCTAGCATTTGGTTATTGCATCTCTTTTGTTATGTGTATGTGTGTGTATAGCCATCACACGTATATTTTAAGTAAATAAGAAATGGAAAGAATATAAAATGAATTGTGAGAAGCGTTGTGAAAGAATCAAATTAAGAAATAATTGAATTAGTGGGTGACCGAAGGCTACTATGTGTATATAATAGAATTATTTGATATTGTATTGCCCAAGAGGATAAGAAAAGAACTGAGAAAATGTATAAGTTATGGGGGAAACTCTGCTATAAATTTGGTAAACTAAATAATCAATAATGAGATGTATTGTTAGACATATTGCAAAAAAAAAAAAAAAATTTCCCCATTATACTCAGATATGATGTTTAGAAATATGAAAGTTACATGAAAATTTCAGCATGTTTCTTGTCATTTTTTTTTATGTAATTGACTATGTCTAAAAGGTTCTACACACTATTTTTTTTTCCTTCAACCTCAATTTAAACACATTCATATTGATCTATAGTATTAATTTTAAGAGAAATCTTAAGACAAGTTTTGGTCTTTCCCTCTAAAATGGCTTTTAGCTGAATGACCTTCCATGGGTAACTTTAGGTTGCCCTTTATCTTCCATTATTGAAACCTATTTTAATACAACTAAAATACTTTATAATATATGTCTAAACACTAAAAAACAAAATTTAACATGTCAACCCCCATCTTCTTTAGTTTAGCTGAAACCTCAAGGAATAATTCCTTGAGTTTCCATTCAAGTTTATCATATATTTTCTTAACGAACTCATTTAAACACATTATAATTACAATTCAACACAACCCTTATGAAACATTGAAACAACAAACTCAAAACCCCCTTACCTTTACTTTAGCCAAACCAAAGCATATACAAGTTATGGCTTCCTTTTTGTTCTTTTTATTTCAAATCCATTAATTATTATGTCAAAATCATTTTCAATTATTATTCACACAACTTTTACACAAAAGAATCATTCTCTCCTTTTAATTATCCAATGGTCAAACCTACCCTTTAAGGATTAAAGAACCAAAGGTTCCCTTTTCAAAATTTCATGCATTTTTCTTCATATTATACATACATCTAAATGGTGTGGGGGAATTACTATTCCCCCACACCCAAAATCACTATGGATTACAACAGTAATCCATAATGCATTTCTTTTTTTTTTCAATTTTCCTCTGTTTTCTTTTTTTTTGCATTTATTTTTTCTTTTTTTTCCAAAATTATTTTTGTTGATTTTACTTTTTAAATATTAAGCTAGTTAAAAATTTCGCTTTGTAATTTTTTTCCTTTAAAATACTGTGCATTGCTGCGGTGTTTTTCCACATAGTTTTTCTTTTTTATTTTTTTATTTTTCAAAATTATATTTGTCGATTTTTTTTTTATTGAGCTGGTTAAAAATTTCACTTTATAATTTTTTTTCTTTAAAATACTGTGGATTGCAGTGGTGTTTTCCCACATAGTTTTTCTATTTTATTTGTTTATTTTTCAAAATTATATTTGTTAATTTTTTTAATATTGAGCTGATTAAAAATTTAATTTTGTAATTTTTTTCTTTAAAACATGTTGATTACTACAATGTTTCTCCGCATTTTTTTTATGATTTTCTCTGAAATTTTCTTTTTTGATTTTATTTTTTAATATTGAGTTAGTTAAAAATTACAGTTACAATATGTGAGGAAAGCACTGTAACTTTCTTCACAAATTACTATGGATTACTACAATGTTTTTTTCTATATGGTTTTTTCTATTTTGTTATGTTTTTTTTCTAAAATTATCTTTGTCAATTTTATTTTTTAAATAGTAAGTTGGTTAAGAATTGCAATTACAGGTAAATACAAGTTTTTCCTCACAAAACACTATGCATAGATACAGTTTTTCCTCATATGGTTTTTTTTTTCAATTTCTTTTGTGTTTTCTTTTTTTGTAATTTTTTTTCCAAAATTATCTTCGTCGATTTTTTTTTCCATATTGAGTTAGTTAGAATTTAACTTTGTAATGAAGCTTAATCATGTGGGGAAAGCATTGTAGCTTTTCTCACAAAACATTATGGATTGCTACAATGTCTCTGCACATGGTTTTTTTTTTATATAATTTTTTTTCAAATTATCTTTGTCAATTTTATTTTTTTAATATTGAGTTATTTGAGAATTACAATTACAAATCATTACAAATAAAGCTAAATCATGTGGGGAAGCACTGTAGCTTTCATCACAAAACACTGTGAATTTCTACAATGTTTCCGACATGATTTTTTTCTTTTTTTTGGTGTTTCTTTTGTTATTTTTTTTTTCTAAAATTGTCTCTATCAATTTTTTTAATATTGAGCTAATTAAGAATTTAGCTTTGTAATTGTTTTTCTTTAAAACACTATGAATTATTGTAGTGTTTTCCCATATGATTTTTTTATGATTTTTTCCAAAATTATCTTTGTCGAATTTTTTTAATATTGAGTTGGTTAAGAATTATAATTACAATAAAGCTAAATCATATGAGAAAAGTATTGTAGTTTTTATCACAAATCGTTGTGGATTGCTACAATATTTCTCTAAATGGTTTTTTATTTTATTTTATTGGGGAAAACATTATAGTTTTCCTCATAAAGCATTGTCCATTGCTACAACGTTTTTCCTCATGGGTTTTTTTTCCTTTCAAAATCATCTTTGTTGGTTTTTTTTTTTAATATTAAGTTGGTAGAGAATTTAGTTTTGTAATTTTTTTTTGCTTTTTATTGACAGAAAAGCTAAATTATGTAGCGAAAGCATTGTATTTTTCCTCACAAAATACTGTAGATTGCTACAAATTAATTTGTTCAGTCTCTAAGTTTTTGATCACCAACACAACTTTTTTTTTCCATCATGAAATATTTGCTCCATCATACCTTTAGTTTCTATTATTTATCTAGCGTTGGTTCACAATTATAACACTATCAAGTGCATTTGTTTTATAAGCCCGCGACAGCGCGCGAGCATGTCATCTCATACAATCCTAAAACATGTCATATAACACAATGAAACATAATTTTAGCAACAATTCAAAGCAACAAGTTCAACCCTCTCCTATACAGTGGAGGCCGAACCTAGACTAAAAGAGTCATGAATACTTCTTCAAAATTTCATACAATTAACATCACACCTGACACGATCAAAGAGTTGATGTCTTATCCCAAGTGCAGGAGTGTCACAGTAATAAATAACCCGGCAAGACCGGGGTCGAACCATAGAGAGGTTAATTGTATAAATTATAATTAATAAAGCAGCAACAACAACAACAACAACAACAACAACAACAACAATAACAAGAATAATAGTAACAGTAATAATAATATTAATAGTAATAGTAATAATAATAATAATAATACTCAATACGTGGCGTTGTTATACCTGAGAATGATCTCAAAGATCGGGTCACAGGTTTCCAGCCTATATACTGAGTTTATGAAAAGATCAAAGAGATATATTATATAATATAAA
>Ga0325411_1005317_pt1 | contig 14288 bp, 4 predicted proteins | sample PopdelMetagenome_13_FD_206181 | JGI IMG/M metagenome (GOLD analysis project Ga0325411, IMG submission 206181) | Populus deltoides microbial communities from Bellville, Georgia, United States - Xylem-PdIQD-R4 | ecosystem: Host-associated > Plants > Phyllosphere > Stem > Wood/Secondary xylem... | reverse complement strand
ATAAGTAACTAGGTTCCTTTAATTAAGTAATTTCTTAATATGATATCTCTATCATGATCTCATCAACTTTTTATTTATATTGCAATCATATGTTATTAGTTTATCTTGTTAGAATAATATATTGCGAGCATATGATATCGGAAAATGCTAGCAAGAATTTTAGGGACACTACTACCCTAAGAAGCTTAAAAAGGAGAAATAAATTAGTTTTATATTAGAAAATAACATAAATTATATTTTAGAATCTCATCTAATAGTTTAAATTTTTAAATTGAATTAATTTGTTAATAAAATATTAAAGCCTTGATAACCAAGTGATCTAAAGTTTAAATCTCATCATCTTTATTTATTTGATAAAAATTAAGTGCAAAATAGTGTGAGTCTATACAAAATTCAAGCCCAAAAGGTTTTTACTTAAGGGAGTGTGTTAGAAAATAATATAAAGTATATCTTAAAACCTCACCTATCAGCTTGTATATACAACAACAAAGGAATTTGATTCATAGTGTGTTTTTTTCTTGGAAATATATTAAAAAATATTTTTTTATTTCATAAAAAAAACTATTGTTGACATCAACATAGTAAAATGATTGAAAAATATAAAAAATTAATTTTAAAAAAAAAAATAAATAAATTTTAATAAAATAGTTTCAACTCGCACCTTATGTTGTCCTTACTTTGACGTGGGGTCTTGGCCCTTAAACCTGAGCACTTTTTCCCTACTATTAATTAATTAAACTCTGAGAAATATAGATCAACTCATTACGTTTTAGGTTTTCTCTCTAGAGGTCATTAGTTTAGGTCTCACAAACCTCAGGGTCACTAAAAGCTTACATAGTCGTTAACTTCAGGGGCCATGGGATTAATCGAGGTGCCGCAAACTAACTCGAACACTCATGTTAATCAAAAAAAAAATGATAGCATCTCATCCCCTTGACTAGTGACCATCATCGTTACAGAACTTTGCATCAGCAAACTAACGAGGCTCATACAATTCGGGCACTATATTAACTTTGTTTATAAAAATATTTTTAAAATTATTTTTTATCTAAAAAATATTAAACTAATATTTTTAAAATATTTTTTATGGTTTTAACTTGTTAATACAAAAAAATTTTTAAAAATATTATTTTAATACATTTTGAATTAATAATTAATTTTTTAAAAATCATATACCACATTATTAAACACACACATATATCTATATATGTGTGTGTGTGTTATAAATAATAAATAATATTAGGTAATAAATACTGGTACGAATACTTTGATATGAATATTTAATTTTTTTTAGATTAGATGATGGAATCTAAATTCTACCAAGAATATTTTACGCATGAAGGTACGTATACTAATTACAAGGAAGAATTAATAACTCAGTTCATGTAAACTCAAGTACAGATGCAAATGATAATCTGGTATAATAGTTCAAATTAAACAGCTTGTTGTAACATTATTACAAGACCAATATGGGCATCATCAGAATTACACCTGAAGTTACTTACACACAATTATATGGGACTGAAAGAAAGGTCTTAAGACAAATTACCTTAATTTAAACACACCAATATTGCAACAGTATAATTATGCTAATAATTATAACTGGATTGATTTGTAATTATATGCACATCTTGGGCACGTAATCTTCACGCCTGGCAAATCTCATGCTTTCATCATTGATCCAATCGAACTTCTCAGAGAAAGGGTTAGCTAAGGTGTTTGGAGGGTAATGATCTATGCAGTCTTTCCAGACATTTTTATCCTCCGAGTCCTTCATACACACACAATTGTTGCACTTAAAACCTGCCCCAAGGCTGATCATCAGTATCGTTTCACCTTTCTTGAGCATTTTCTTGGCCTCCATGTAACCTAGAACATACCACAGGCCACCGGATGATGTGTTTGCAAACCGATAAAGTGCCATTCTAGCTGGTTCAAGATCATGATCGTTGAGTGCTAAACTCTTACCAACCTCATCTATAATTGCCCGTCCACCAGGGTGCACACAAAAGTGGTCGATTCCAGACTTGAGATTCAAACCAGGTCCTGCAATACCCTTAGGAGTTGACCTCTTCGTTATTTTATTTCGATAATAGCTTATTTTATAGCGGAGCATTTCTGACGGTGGTAAAACTTTAGGAAGAAGAACTCGGAGGTTCATGGTTAAAGCTTTAGCACCAGCTCTTGGTGGATCTCTAGTGAGGCCAAAGCCTTTGTTGCCAAGGTCATCATCTTCTACTTGGATACAGCTGCTGTATGCTTCGTGATCAGAGCCGATCGATATGTGTGCGTACAGCACAAGTCAATTCCATGAGGGCTTTTTCCTTCAAATTAAGCTCTGTTATTTGTTAGGAGCATGGAGCAGCCCCCAATACGAAATAGAATGTTGGAGAGCATCATGGACTTCTCTTGCCAGAATACCAATTTGGACCTATGGATTCTGTGCTCACAACAATTGCAAATGAATTCCTGTATGTCTAGAACAATTGCTTGACTAAATCAACCGCTACCACACTTGCACTGCAACCCATTCCAGAGAGATTGAATGCCTTGATGTCCTTCCTCATCTTGTAACGGTTTATTACTCGAGCCGTTAGAGAGGGAGCTGGGGAGAACAGAGAGACTGAAGCGACAATAATGTCAATCTCTGATGGAGAAACTCCTGTCTTAGCAAAGAGCTTGTCAAGAGTATCAAAAATGATACCATCCATCTCCGAAAGTGCATCCATAAGAGTTGCAGATTCCTCTCTTCCTTCTATGACATTCCTCGGGCAATAAGTTTCTTCTCCAATGCCAGAACTAACCATAGTTTTTAAAAAGAAACCTGTATTCTTCTATTCCCAGACTATCGTTTCGTAAAACAGTTTTAATTACCACAAGATCCAGTATCAAGCTTTCGGTCCTCAGCGGCTTTTTGGCACTGATAGCTTAGCATATAACAACGTTGGTCTCTCTTTTGGTATGCCAACTTACAAAGCTTGGAGATAGCATAGAATAATAGTAGCAGACAGAATGCCAAGAACAACTCCATAACAAAAAAGAAAAGGCTATGGATTGCGTTTCAAGAGATACAAAGATTTTCTTCAATTTTACAAGATAATATCTACTTAGAAATCTCAAAATAGTTGAGACATTATACATAAACGTGAGTGTAGAACAATTTAAGACATAATTGTACATCAATGCTCTTCAACTTGCATTGAAATGCTAGTAAATGTATCATTCTGTCAAAAGGTTGTCCGTTGATAATTTACATAAAAAAAAAATACTTGTTCTCTGTAGATGCCAAGAGGAGAAACGAGAAACCCAAGCAGCTGGTCTTTTGAAAGTTTTGCAACAGGAAGCACCCAACAGTACACATACAGGGAACAGTGTAAAAAGGCACCTAGCAATGCAGCACAGGACAGTCCAGAAACCAGGAGATTCTGCAAAACAAAGAGACATCAAGAACTCAGAATCCAGTCATTCACATGCAAATCAGTGACCAAAATTCAATCTCATAATTCTTCTTGACAGCTCTGTGTCTGAGTTATATATTGAGAACCAAACCTAGAATTCAAAAAACAAAGAAAAAAGATTGGCATGGAGAATTCATTATATCCCAATACACATATCACTATTCATTGTAAGTTGTAACAGTATAATTATTATCTTTGACATTATAACAAAAAATCAATGAACTTGTTACTGAGAGCAATATGCTTTTTTTTCTCATGGACTATTAGTGAAAATGATTTGAAACAGTTTTTTTATCTTTTAAATGCTTAGATATTACTCTTTAAAGTAATTTTTTTAAAAAGGTTGATAAGGGATAATTCGTATTTGAATCTCAAGAACACAACAACCTTGAACAGTGAACTTAAGACCCAAAAGGAGTTCAAAACGTTTCTTGGTCATCAAGAACTCTTTTGTTTGCCTTTTGCACTCAGTCTTTTCGTTTCTTGTTCTGGGGTTTAAGCAATAGCTGTTTGGGTCCCCAACGGCGTAGCGTGATGGTAAAAGATTTAAGATTTGCACAGTAGGTCTCGAGTTCGAGTCAGGGCGTGCATCTCTTGTAAGAGCCTGGGACAGCCAGAGTTTTACTCCCTCACCTGGGCACACAAAGTACACTTTCCGGAAAATAAAATTTTTTCAAATCTAAAAAAAAAAAAATAGCAGTTTGGGCTGTGCCTAAATCTGCCCTGACTTTTTCCAAACATGTTTGGGTTGGACAAAGAGAGCTTAGGATTTATGTCCACTATAAATGGACCCAATTGGCTACAACGATAAAGTTCTACCACGTCCCACCACTGCTGTAATAAACTACAAGTCTCAATAGCTTAAGAAATTAAATAATTTAATCTTGGAGGTTTTAAACAATGTATCTTTTTTATTATTATTAATATAAGTGTCCGGATCAATTTACACGTACCTCAATTAATCATATAAATTTTAAAATTAACGATTATATAAGTTTTCAATGATCCTGAGGTAACTCGAACTTGTTATCATTAAGAAACAAACATAAAATCTGACCAGTTAAGCTGCTCTTCGAGGTTTTAAAAGACGCATCTTTAATCTTTATGTTGTTAAACTCATTTATAACATGTTCCTTCTATTTCATTAATTTTTTTACTATTTGAAAAATACTAAAAAGGAAAAGGGAAGAATATAAGATAATAAAAAAATTTACCTAGGAAAGAAGCATTTTTTGTTGGAAAAGAATTGATTGAGATGGTCAACTCTAGCTATATAAGAGTTTATTTAATTATTTATGTTTCTATAAGAATTAATTAATTAGTTTCAATAAACTATAGGATTAAGTTATAATTTACTCACACTGCTGCATATTTTTTTTTCTTTTTTTTTAAGCTTGGGCAAATTAAAGCTCGAGGATTCCTCAACTGTCCACCACATCCAAAGGGGGTGATTGATGATAGAAAAGAAGTTTGTTCTTTTCCTTTTGAATTTTATAGCCACGCTTAAATAAATTATTCCTTTATGAAAAGGAAATAATGATTACGTAAAAGTTGGTCTCAGTATAAAGATTCTCAAAAATAAAAAAAAATAAAAAAAGAAGAAGAAGAAGAAGAAGAAATGACAGGAAATGACAAATAAATGTTGTGTCTTTAGCATGGTGTTGCGTGAAAAGTAATTTTTAATTTAAAATATATTAAAATAATATTTTTTAGTTTATTATTTTTAATATTAATACATTAAAATCATTTAAAAATATAAAAAAAATATTAATTTAATTTTTTTTATACAGAAAACAATTTAAAAAACATGCTGCAACATGAAAACAAACACTTAAAATGAAAAGATTTGATCAGTTCCATTTACTCTAATTTTAGACTTAAATTCACTATGAAATACGACAATAAAATTATAATTTTGTGTTGTGTGACATAAAAACTCTGTATAGGTGATTGTTGTAATTGGATTTTTTATTATTATTTGAATAATAAAATTATAAAAATACTCTAAAAAAAAGGTGTTCCATATAAGGGTATTTTTACATTCTTAATCATAATTTTTAGATCCAGCCTGATCCAAGCCAGGGTTTCAGGTTTTGACCCGGTCGTCCGAGTCAATTTTTTTTAAATCAAAACGACATCATTTTAGTAAAAAAAAATCAACGAGTTGCAATCGAGTTTTTGATTGGTTTTGCCAGGTCATGGATCAATCTGTCGGATTAGCCGAATCACATCATATTTTATTTTTTTAATTTAATCTGGTTTTAATTTTGGGTTGACCTGCCGACCAAATCGAGTTTTAAGAATATTATACCATTATAGCTTTTGGTCAGGTGTCATTTTCATCATTATAGCTTTTGGTTTTTTTTTATTATTTTAGATGGGATCACGGGTAAATTTATTCTTTAATGTAAAAAAAATATAAAAAAAATGGTTGATGTTACACACATCAACGCATGAAGGATTGTTGCGGTTTTCAGGTGACGTATATAGGCGTTGATTGGCAACCAAACAACAGCTTCTAATCTAGGGTGGCTTTCCATTCCTATCAGTGGCTTTCACATGACTGGTTGACACATGTTCTAAATAGACCTTTGCTGTAGCATTGATAACTTTTCTTTTTCTTTTTCTTCTCAATTTTTATATTTAACCCTTCAAATTTTTAGAGTTAACCCTAAATTTGTTTTGATTCTTATTTTTTTAATTTTTTATATTGATTTTTTTATAAATATTTTTTAATTTTATTATTCGATTTTAATTTACCATATATTATTTTTTTCACCTTGATCTTTGTTTTTTTGATTTTTGATTTTTTTTCTTAATCATTTTGCACGATCATTATTAGTTTTCAATTTTATTTTTCCATCTAAATTTATGGTGTATTATTTTTTTAGTTGAGTCTTTATTTTTATGATTTTTTTCTTTTTATTAAAGTTTTTTTCTTTTCAATTTCTCACTTCAATCAATTTTTTTTTACTAACCTTTAATTTAGTTTTTATTTTGATTTTTACGCTCATTCTTCTCATTGTTATTTTTCTTATCCTTGTGTATAACTGATTTTTTTTTTCATTTTTATCTTTTAAAGTTTGATTTGCTGAGGATTGTGTTTTATGATTTTTTTCATATACAATGCTTCCAGTTTAATGACCTAGGTCGCATGTTTGAAAAGTTAATGTACGTCGATTTTTTTTAGCTTATTTTATTTTTTGATTTCATTATTCAACAATATTTTTTAAAAAATAAAAATAATTTTGTGATTTTCTTTAATTTCTTTTCTATTGGGTTATCTTAAACTCATGGCATGGGCCACGAGTTTTTTTGTTTAGTTTAGGTTGGCTTGCCCTTTATTACCCGGATTACACATCTATCACAGTACCTTGGATTGAATCGAGCTGATGTTTTTGTTAGTTTTTTCTTATCCAATTTATACTTTCAAATTATTACGATCTTTTTTAAAAAAAAATTATCAATCTAATATCATTGTTTATTTTTTTATTTAATTAAAATAAAACTAACTTATAATACCCAATCATGATTATAACTTAAATTATTATTATTTTTTTAAACATGGTTGCATCTCGTAGACATTATTTTTGATAAAAAGAAATACAAATTTACAACATAAGGCGGGTCAAGATCTAGCGACCATGCAATACTCAAACCTCATGAGTGGTAAAAAAAATAAGATAAATTATAAAATAAAATTAAAACACATCGAATCTATAAAACTAGATTCAGGATAATAATAATAATAATAATAATAATAATAATAATAATAATAATAATAATGTTGCTGCCGGTATAAAATCATTGACGCCCTAGATGTTTATCTTTTTATTTATATAAGTATACGAATTACTTGGGTTTTGAAGTTAATACGTTGAAGAAAAATAATTCAGTAATAAATTTAATTTTATAAAGTTATAAATATAAAGTAAAATAATAAATTTATAACAGATTACTTAAAATACATATTAATTCATTATAAAAGAAGAAGATATGGACCTTAATTTTATTATTTTGATGTTAGATTACATGCACGAATTATTTATTACATCTCCAAATTAATATTTATGATATACTAGTTACTTATTGGTTAAAAAAAGGCATGTCAAACAATTTAATATAAAAAAGCTGGGGGGCATTTAAATTATATATAAAAAAATAAATGTCGTGGCATCTTAGATTGCCCGTAGAATTGCGTTTCTAATTTTATGAGCGTTTTTCTTACCAAACATCTCAAATTCCTTTCTTTACGTAATCTTGAATGTCTTGAAAACAGATGTCCTATTTTTTTTTCCCTCTCAATAATGAATTATATCCTTGAGCTAATTCATGCTTCAATTAAGACTATATATATATATATTAAATAATTTGAAATATGTATACATTAAATCAATTTCATATTGATGATGTTTTAAAATATCCAAGTAGTTTAAAAATAGGATTTTCATGTTGGATAATTGATTAATCAATTGATCATAATAATCTTATTTATTAATTTTAGTCAAGGTGGTTGATAGCTTATATTTGGTGCTTGGTAGGGTAAGATAACTTATGATTAGTATCTGTAAAAGGACTTTTTTGATGAATGTGAGAATTTTTAAATGTTTAAGTAAGTATTTTTTAGAGAGAGAAAATACAATAATATTTTAGAGAGACATGCTCTCAAATATGTATGCAGTAAAGAATAAAAATCGTGAACCTTTATTTTAGAGGATTCATGATGTATTATAACCTATAACTCTTATCTTTTTACAGAGAGGAAAGGTTAAGGTACAAGTCCAACTTTTTAATATTATAAGTTATATTGTGAGTTATATTCCATTTATTTTATTCATCAAAATGATGGAGACATGGTAGATCACGAGAGATTTCATACACTTAATGGTGTTGGTGGAGTGTAAAGTTGTTTAGTTAAACTTATTTGTTGAGAAATAAATCTTATAATATTTTTATAAAAATCTATAGAATTGATAACATTAGATTCAAGTATTGTGTTTGAATCAATGAATATAGTAAACTTGACCATACCTAGGGTGCGATGATAAAAATTCTTGGAAAATCCTCAGGCTCAACACCCTTGGATAACGCATAACAAGCCCACCATGTTGGCCTGGTTGAGTCTGGCATGCATCAGACTCAGGTTGTGTCTTGACAAGCTACTGGGCTTAGCACGTGTTAAATCTAGGTGTGCTTGGGCTTGACGTACTGTCAAGCATTAGGCTGGTAACATCTACCAGACCCAACAACTTTTGAGTTTAGAGTTGACTAGATCTAGCGCGCCTTCGTGAGAATGTGTTTGATAATGGTGCGTGTCAGCCAAACACATTCAAAAATATAAAAAAAATATACCTGTATATGAATTTTACGAAGAACTTTTTAGAAGTGCGATAACTTTTGTTTTTAAAAGTGTATTTGTTTTGAAAAAACATCAAACTAATATTATTTTTAATATCTTTTAATGTTTATGATGTAAGAAAAAAAATATTTTAAAAAAATTATTTGAATATATTTTTAAAACACTGAGGTGAAATCAAAAGGAATTTTGCTTTGAAAAGCCAAAAAAAAAAAGCATAAAAATATCTTGAATATTAAAACAAAAACATTATCGTAAAATCTATTTCTTGAATTAAACTTGAAATATTTGAGAGGCAACTTCAAAATTCAAATCAATCAATGTTGTAAAAGTAATAGCAGAGGTACTATTCTTTCAAAATGTGTTACACATAGTCACAGTACCCCACACAGATTAAGGATTCAACCTTAATATAAAGTATTTAGTTTATGTCCTAAAACGAACAGTTCTGTATCACAACACACTCCACTCCCATGGCCTCGTCTCCTTCTCTCCCTCAAGATCCAAACCCACACTCAAACTCTCTCTCTCAAAACCCTAACATCCCTAACCCAGATCAAATTCAAGAAACTTTACCTGATGATGATGCCCAATTTCCCAAAACCCTTACCCTAGAAATCCCAAACCCTAACCCACAAGAAGATGACCCAACAAACCAAAACCACGACGACTTTGAAGACCTCTCGACTTTTTCTCCCGCCACCACCGCTGCCTCCCGTCGTGGCGTTGGTGGCCGGAAAGGCAGAAAGGCTAGCAAAAAACGACGCGTGCAGGTTAAAAAGTTAGAAAAAAAGCTTGAAACTTTAAGCCAATCCCTAAAACCAATCCCCTTTGTGCCCAACAAAGCCCTTGACTTTGCTTCCCATGAAACCCTTTTGAAAAAATTGGGTTTGTGGGATTTTGTGCACTTGCAATTTGATACTCTTCTTCGTGCTGATTTGCTTGCTCAATTGATTGCTGGTTATAACCCTGCGATGCGGGGTAGTTATGTTAATGAGGTTAAAATTATGGTGAATCGGGCTGATTTAGGGCGTGCTTTGAAGTTGCCCGTGAAGAAAGATAAGGGGAATGTAGGAGATGGGGCATCTGAGGCGAAGGAGAGTGCGGAGTCAATTGGGTTTATAGAGGAGTTGGTTTCGAATTGGATTTTGTTACATGAGGATACTTGGATGATGCCGCCAGATATATTGAACTGGATTAAATTGATTAAAGAAGGGAACTTTGAGAAGTTGGATTGGGCTGGAATGGTTTGGTATATGGTGGAGAAAGAGTTGAATGCAGTGCCTAGTTTAGGGAATTGTTATTATGCCTCGCATTTGCAATGTTTGATAAAATGCCAGAGAGAGGAGTTGTTGAAGGAGGAGATTGTTAAAATAGAGATTGATGCTACGGAAGGCGAGGAGGAGGAGGGTTTGAAGATGGAGGAAGGCTTGAAGACGGAGGAGGTTGTGAAGATGGATGATGATGTGAAGATGGTTGATGAGTTTAGAGGTGAATCCTCTGTGTTAGAGGAACATAAAATTGAGTTGAGTCTTGGAGGGATGGATAATGCAGGGAAGGAAGAGGGTGAGAAAGAGGGAGAGGGGAAGGAGAATGTTGGTGATGAGGACGTGATGGGTTTTGAACAGAGGAAAGAGGAAGAAGATCAGGGTCAGTGGAGAAAGATCAACATGGATGGGCATTTTCTGCAGCCGTGTAGTCTTAGTCAAGTTGGGGGAATGGAATGTGAGGAAGAGAGGAAACAGCAGGTTGAGGTGGACGGAGAGGAAGAGGGAAAGGGAGGGGAGGAAGGAGAAGAAGAGGAGGCAGAGGAGGAGGCAAGGGAGGAGGTTGAGGAGGAGGAGTTGGAGGAGGAGGAGGAAGAAGAGGATGATGATGATGTTGGCTTTCATATTTCATCCAAAAGGAGTATTTTGGAGGGTGTAAGCTCTGAGAATCTTCTAGAGGCAATGGGAGCAGCTCAAGTTCCTTTTAGTTCAGGGGTCCAAATTCATGATAATGTATCAGCAGGGGAGTTTCTTGTTTCTAGGGTTAATACAGAGACAATTCCTGGTGGCTCTTCACTTTTTGGTAATGTTGGCGGGAGCAAGAGGGTGATTGACCATCTTGAGAGCGATATTCCTCATCACTCACTTGGTGGTGGTAGTAAAAGGATGAGAAGTGATGGGCATTGGGATACAAAGCCTTACTCGGACTTTGATATGTTTGAGGAGGAGATGCAGCATATGATGGGAAAAGCTAGGATGATGATGGAGCAGAAGGAACAGTCATGTCAGCAAATGAGTATGCATCAACAGGTGTTGTTTGATGAGTTGCAGCAGCGTGATAACTTCATTCAGCAATTGCAGAAGGCCAAGATGGAAGAGCAGCGGAAAAGCCAGTTGGAAGTTTATAGGCTTGAACGTGAACTATATATGATGGGAAATCTCTTAGAGGGCTATAGAAAGGCTTTGAAGGAGACGCACAAGGCATTTGCTGAGTACAGAGTAAAATGCCAACTACCTGAAGAACCGATTTACAAGGATACTGGGTCTGGAGGTCTTGTGTTGAGTACCACAGAATTGGAGAAGCAACGCCTGAAGCAAGAGGAAGAAGAAAGGCTAAACTGTGTATTGCTTGAGAAGATGGTTAAGGAATTTGAAGTAGAGTGCATTCCTAAGTTTGAAGGATATGAGGACACCATTAAGTTACTGGATGACAAGTTGCTGCTTGTTGAGAAGAAATTCAACCTCCTGAAGGAAATGTTTGGAGAGCGAAAGGCATTAGATATGTCAGAATGTGTTGCCACTGAGGACTGTATTCCAGCTAAAGAATCTGTTCCAACTGATGAATCTGTTCCAGCTGAAGAATCTGTTCCAGCTGAAGAATGTGCTCCTGCTGAAGAATGTGCTCCTGCTGAAGAATGTGATCCAATGGAAGAATGTGCTCCTGCTGAAGAATGTGATCCAATGGAAGAATGTGTTCCAATGGAAGAATGTGTTCCAATAGAAGGATGATGGCTTGCAGGTCTGTTTTGACTTTGTTATGTTGTAGGTAAAGAAGATGTCTTTAATGTAAGATAGCTGATGCAGGTTTTGACATGTCACATATGGTAATCTAATATATGTGCTCATATATGTTATGAAAGATTTCTGTTAAGTACGTCTAGAATTGAGGCTTCATGTCACATAAGTAGCTGGCCTTTTCCTTTTAACTTCAAAATGTGGTATGCGTTTGAGTAGTGCTGTGTGTTGATGCAAAAATCATCATTGATATGTTAATTTCATCCTCCGGTTAATGCTTATTGATCGCGAGAAACAATTTACAATTGGATTAATCTTTGTGACACAATAGTAGTCTGGTGTGGGAAAATGGTCTCTTTGGGATAATTTCCCCCCTCCCACAATAGTAGCTCTTCTGGTTAATTCCTCCAAGCCTTTTCTTCAGTGTAGTTTTGTTATCCATATGTGGTCCTTGTGGTATTGTATCTGTAAGAGCATAGCTTTTGGGGTTAGAGCCTAGAAATATAGTAACAGATAGAATGCCCATAAGTTGTGAAGCATTGAAGTTACAGACTGAGCAAAGGATGGGGGAAGTGGTTAAAACTGGAAAATGCTACGGCTTGGTGTTTCTCTTCATCTGCTCTCATAGCAGGGCAGAAACAATCGGGCATTGCAAGTTTATGTCGAATTAATGCCTTTTCTTTGGTTGATTTGCAAACTGATGGTAATACTGTTCATTGAGTTGTACATGCTAAGAATCCCTGATTTTGGTTCCTATTCTGCATGTAAACATGCCGTTGAAGATTATTTGATGCTTTATTCATTATTTTTTGCATGGTGAGAGTAGAACTTAGATCCCAAGAACTAAATCCCCTCTTTGCTAACTCATATTTATTTGTCTAGCAATCCCATAGATTTCATTTAATGATCGATGAGAACTGAATTGAGAATTTGCTAGTAATGCATTTTGGAATTCAAGGGAGGGAATGCTTTTATCTTTCACTTTGTTAGGTGGGGTGTGGGATTTAGAAAAAAGAAACCAATACCCAGAAGAAGATTGCATCCGTTGGGATTTTCTCTCCTTGCTCATATCTATGCTTTCCTAAGACTTTGCTATTTCACTCCAAACTTTACAGTACTGAATCTGTAACTATTAGATAAAAAACTAAAATGCTTGGGCTGTCTACTGTGGAGCCGACATTGTTTACATACAAAACACAGTGGATGATATTTTGCATTTTCTTATTATTTATTATGGTCTTCAACGATTTGATCCTCATTGCAGATGAGTTGATTTGGATTTTTAAAGCAAGGGTGGATTAAAATTAAAAAGGTGCTAAATATGGGTGGTACGTCAGAGATTATGTGATAATATTTAGATTTTTAAACTTAAAAAATAACATAAATTATACAATTTAGAACTTTTAAAATTTTTTAAAAATCAGTTTTCATGTAAAAATTTATTTATTTTATTTTTCAATCAATAGTTAGAAATACGAGAGAGAGAAGAGTCATAGAATTCTAGTGAAGAGAGAGAAAATTATCGTTCAAGCCATTTCTGATAACTAAAATGAATTTTTTTGGTGTACATTGGTTAGATGAGATGGAAAGGGCTTGATGCTAGTTGTTTAAACCCATAATGTTGCTTGAAAAAACAATCTAAGTTGAGAAAAATAAATCTAATCCGGTTTAATTTCATGTTTTTGGATTTCTTTTTGGATATTTTAAGTTGATGGATTGGTTTATGGTTGTTTCAATAATGTTAATGAAGTGTTTTTGAGCTAAAATGACTTGAAAATTAAATTTCTTAGACAAAAGAGACGTTGCCTTGATTTTCAAGCTCGAAATCTAGGCCTATTGTTTGCATATTTATTTTCTAATATAACTCTTTTTAAAATATCAAAACAAAATAAAAATAAGCCCAGACATGTGGGCTCAAGCTTTAAGGCCCATCTAGCACACATAAGTTGTTTTTTTGTCCTTTTATGTTTTTAAATATATATGTTAGGTATAAACTTAATTAAAATAAAAAATTATTTTACCTGGTTAAGTTAAAGACCTAAATAATAGGTTTGACAAATTAAGTTATAACACTCGAGCTAATTTTTTTTTTTTTTGGTTTTTCTTATTTTTATTGATACTTCTTTGTAATGATTTTTTGTAAAATAACTTTTAAATTTATATTTCGATTAATATCACTCATTTATGATTTTTATTATTTTTTATTTATCATTTTTTAGAAAGACTTTTTTAAAATTATTTTGTGTGTATTTAATTTTTGAAGAGATTTTTTTGTTTCATTTATAATTTTTTTCTATCTTTTCTATAGATAAATTTACTTTTTAAAATAAAAATATTTTTTTTCAGAAGATATTTCTGATATGTATAGCCTTGCATATTTTTTTATTTAATCAATTTAATATGTGTCTATTTCTACTATAGTTTAATTAAATAAAAAAATTAGTAAATACAACAGAATAAATGTTTTGTCTT
>Ga0325411_1005316_pt1 | contig 14290 bp, 4 predicted proteins | sample PopdelMetagenome_13_FD_206181 | JGI IMG/M metagenome (GOLD analysis project Ga0325411, IMG submission 206181) | Populus deltoides microbial communities from Bellville, Georgia, United States - Xylem-PdIQD-R4 | ecosystem: Host-associated > Plants > Phyllosphere > Stem > Wood/Secondary xylem... | reverse complement strand
ATGGTTTAAGCTGAAACTTCCTTGCAAGTTGATAACATTTTTGAGGAACAAAGTATATTCTTGTTTGTCAAGAACAATTCTTGTCATTCTTGGTCATGCGTTCTTCTGCCTTGTGAATTCTTGGTGAATGGTTAATATCTGTGAATGTCTTGTTTTTCTGGCACTGATGATACAAAAGCAACAGACAAGCTACCTCTAAATACAAGACAGCCTCCTAATCCTAATACATGAAATGGATTTGCAGAAGCAGCATTATTGTCTACACAACCCAGCGAGTCTCGGGCGCCTCGTTTTGATCCAGCAAACTTCTTGTATCATATTATTTGATCCAACACCGTATCGATCCAGCAAACTTCTTGTATTGTACTTTATGATCCAGCAGGACCAGCACCGTAGTCTATAACTAAACATTTTAATTGCTTTGTTTAACTTCACAAGGACAACGTATTACACAGCACAGTACAACAGGGGCAAATAGGGCTCCAAATACGGATACAACATGAGAGCAGGCTTGGTCGCATGTCCTCTAAGCGAGCTGTCATTCAGGCAACTTATTGAAGCCAAGTGTACGACCCACGCCACCCGTATGTCGTAAAGTTGCACGCTTCCAATACTTAGATGACCAACTCGTGCTATACTGGATTATATATATATATATATATATATATATATATATATCTTGATAATATTAATATTTTTTGATATTTTTTTAAATTAGAAGGGATTTATCTTATTTAATCCGGTAACTCAGTGACCGATTAAAATATAGTTTGACTCAAAATAAATACTTAATATAAGATTTTTTTATATAAATATTGAGATGACATTATATTTAATTGATTTGAGTCATCTCATATTAATCTGTCAATTTATATGTCGGGTTATGAGACCATGATAACTCTATATAAACAAATCACAACAAATTATGAAGTTGAATTTACTACAAAACTAATATTGAAGAATGATTTTGAAAAAAAAATCAATTAAAAAAAGAACCTAAAACAATGACATTTGTCAATCTGAGTTAACCTATCAAACTTGAAACCCGAATCATGAGATGAGGATAACTCAATAAAAAAAAAATTGAAACAAATTATAAAACTCAATTCTCAATCAACTTAGTGCTAAAAGATAGAATTGTAAAAACATTCGATTAAAAAATAAATATAAAAAACATTTCAAGCTAACCTACAAAATCCTTGACCAAAAATCATAAAACAATGATAACTTCGTAAAAAAAACCCAAAATAAATAACAAAGTTTAATTCTCAATTAACTTAATATTAAAAAATAAAATTAAAAAAAAAGTTAATTGAAATAATGAAAAAAACTCAAATCAAGTCGTCAAACTTATAATCCGGATTATAAAACTGAGATAATTTCATAAAAAAATAAATATAAAAAATTATGTAGATTGCTTCCCAAAAAATATAATATTAAAAAATAAAATTAAAATTAAAAAAAAAAAACCTCCGTTAAAGTGAATAATATTGAACGAGGAGAAGTATAGTAAAATTCTTATCACACTTGAGAGGTTTAAATACTTATGTGTTTTGTTTTAACCATTGATATTAGAGCTTAAAAGACAAAAAAAAAAAAAAAAACTCTTCGCGTCAATGAAAAAAAAGTTATTTTGTAGCCGCAAAATTATAGCAAACAAACAGCAAGTTAGATAACGGCATAAAAGGCCTAAAATTGATGTGGCAACAAATTTCAAAATCACAACTAAAGATCCTCCCTTCATCGCGACAGTAGCAAAGAGACGATCATAAACTATTTTTCATGAATAATGGTAATTGTTAACAATATGCAAATCCATGATGATAAAATCATTCCTAAAAAAGACTGTTTTCAATGTGAGAAAAAAAATGCTTAGACGATGTTGGTGTTTCTAAAAAAATAAGAAAAATTCAAGAATTAGGTTATTGATTTTATTGGATTCAGTAACTTTGGTTAACTTAATATGGTGATTATAAAATAGATAATAACAACAAATAAATTGAAAAATAAAATTAGTTCAAGTCAACTTGGGTTAACCTGTAAAATCTTTGACGTGACATATGAGATCGGGATAGCACCATAAAATAATGGAATACAAAAATCAATTGTAAAAAAAGACCTAAAAAAATATAAGCCAACCTGGGCTAATATTTCAAGCTCGTGACAGGGGTCATGAGGCCGGAAGCATCCCATAAAAGACAAACCCAAAAAATTCATGAAATCAAATTTTATATTAACAAAATCTCGATCAATTTATGAAATTTAAAAAAGAAAGTCTCAATAAAAAAAGGATTAAAAAAAATTAAATAGCAATTAAAAGAATAAAGACCAAATCTGATATAAAATAAAATATTGAGAGATGCAATTAAAAAAATAATTCAATTAAGAGAATTATATAAAATATTGAGGGATGTGATAAGAAAGATAATTTAATGAAGAGAATGATTAAAAATTAAAAAAAAATTGCAATCAAAAGACAGGGGACAAAATCTAAAAGGTGAAAAAAAATCATAGTAGGATTAAATTGAAAGAAAAATCCAATTCTATGGATTACTTAAAATAAAACAAATAGCATGAAATAAACATGGACCAAATCTGAAAGAAAAACAGATTGAAGGACTGTTTTGAAAATATATAGAGGAAGACTCTAAAATTAAGGATAAGAAAGGAAAGAAAAAAGAAAAAAAAAACAACCACCATCACAAAACTCAATACATTTTGGCAACACGTGCCGCTTAATAATGGAGATGATGCTGTAAAGATTAAAACGACGTCGTGAAAGACGGAGTTTGATCGTCGAAGGATGCCATATGCATTACCTGAAAAGAGCGGGGGCACCCACACGGGTCCACGTGATGTTTACGCATAACTCATTTTTTAAAATTAAATAATATTTTATATATGTTAAAATATAAAATTGCATTTGACGAGATTCAATAATAACATAAAAACCACAAGAAAAAAACCAAAAAACAACTTGACTCAAATTTAAGGCAATTAGACGTTAATAATATTTTAATTATTTCATTATGTTTTTAAAATTAAAAAAATAAAACATGTCCTTATTTTACAGTGCAATATTTTTTTTGTTTGTCTCATCAATCTTTTTACTGTGTAAAAAACAACAAAAAAAACCACTATACTCTGTTACCACGGCCAATTGTACTGTGTTAATTAGGAAAAAAAATTATAATTTTACTATTTAAATTAAATCTAAAACTAAATTTGCTACAGTATTTCTTTTAATTTTAATTTAATGCTGCAGAATATTTTGTTCTGTAACTAATGTCACTCTGATTGTGTAGTGGTAGGTGCATTATAGTCCTTAAAATTATGCTGTCTGTGTCCCGAACAGAAGGCATGGGCCTCCTGGTGGGTACCTTGTGCGCTGTTTATTTTTGGGTATAAAAATGTTTTTATAAATTTTGAATTTTATTTATTTGAAATTAATTTTTATTTTATATTCTTAAATTATTTTAATTTTTTTATATTTAAAATAATTTTTTAAAATAAAAAAAATATTATTTTAATATATTTTTAAATAAAAAACACTTTAAAAAACAATAATTATCACATTTTCAAATTCTCTTCCACGAAACGGCGTGCTTCAGCGGTGGTCAGGACGAACAAACGACCTTAACAATTAACCCTGCAACAGCAGCTGCAATTTAGCATCCACAAGGCCCACCCTGTTTCCAAGCCTCAACAAGACGACAACCGGTCTCTACCACCTAAAACACTAACCAACACCGGCATGCCTAGGCTTATAGTTTAGAGAAGAGCCATTTGTGTTCCATTTAAGCCATCTCATGAGAAGCGCCAGCATGGTCTTGATTTCTTAATATTTGTTAATCCACAACACGATTCCATGATTTGAAGATCAAGTAAGTTTGCAGGGTTGCATGGTATTGGTGCTCTGGATTAGGACTGAGGCACTTCAATGGAAAACAACAGCCGTTTTACAGAGCCAAATCTACCAGATTACTGCAAAGAACCACTTGTTTTAAGTTAAGAATTATGGCAATCAGGACAAGTTTTAGTTCAAACCAAAGAAAATAAAAGGGCTCACAGAAGATTTTTGATCGACCACAGCAAATGCAAAAGCTTGGAATTTATTTATTCAAGAGTACTTCCAGCCAGGTCCCCTGGCCCCCAACAAAAGTGTATCCTAGTTATGCAGCCCCCTGTTCCATGGAAAAAAGTTTGAAGATCGTAATATTCTAGAATAGCATCACGTTGAAGATACAAGCTGCCCCAGCACAATTGCTATAGGATCGCCATTGAGAGCCAGATAGTTTAATCCATTCTTGAAAAGAGAGCAAACTGTAACGCATGGGAATTGGATGGACCCGAGAACTGGGCAGTAACGAAGCTGATAGAAATATTTTCTATATGGGCATGCCTTGGCAATCTGAAACCGATTATGACTTCGATCCCCACCGATCATAACCAGCCATTGTTGCATGGATGCATTAAACTCAACTTTCCAAATGGTTGGCACGTTACAATCACTGTTGTTCAGCTCGACATTGAACTCCAAGTTCAGACTAGTGTCTTCTCGGACCACATTGTCATTGGAATCAACCACCGATGAGAATTTTATCGGAAGCAAAGAGAGATTGTTCCTGTGCACAACAGGAGGTGGGCAGCTGGCTTCCATGGCTAGAGACATCCCGTCAAATGGACTGGTGACTGCGATGTAATAATCTAAACCCAGGAGAACCTCGTTATCATTTGAATCAACCACCGCGTCTTTGAAACCTTGAGCATCAATGGCCCTTTGAAATGATATTGCTGTCAAGGCAAAGAGAAGGAAGGAGAACATCAGCTTAGGGATCTTCATAGCTTACGATACATTGAAGAAATGCTCAGAAAAAGCAGAAATCTCTCCAAAGCAGATATGGGGTTTGGATAAATCTCACTTGAAAGTGGAAATGATATCCTAGGAGGTAGGTGGTGATTGGCCAAGCAAAGAGCTAGATATATAGTGACGTTGTAGCAGAACATCAAAGTTCCATAAACCCTGAGACCATCTATCCTCGGATTTGAATAAGAAACTTCGATTTGAACTACTTTTTGAATGGCAACAACAGTACTTAAGCTAAGATTTCAATTTGATGTCCTAATAAAATAAATAATCATGGGTGATCTAACACAGAAGTAATTAAAATTGGCTGTACTAAATTGTTTGTTTTAGTCAGGTACTTGTGAATCTGTTCATTTCACTAGAAGAATCTATGAACAGTCTCAACTCTCAAGTGTGAGCGTTGATTAGACAGCATAATAGTGTCCATATCCACGAAAAAGAGCACAGGTTTCCTCCATGTTAGGTGGAGAAACTTCCTAGAAGCCTCATTCCTTGCTACAAATTTTCTGTCACATCCTGCTGATCAAGAGGGCTGACTTTGCAAAGGTTAGAAATGGTGGCATTCTCCTCTCATTAAAACTAGATGACGCACAGCGCTGCTGTGGATATATAAAATAAATATATTTAATGATTATTATAATTATGAATGATAGATAAGTAATAAAAATTGAAGATGCCGTAGAATTAATATTTTATGATGAAAAAAAAGTTATGTTAATGATTAAAAATTTAGAAATTGAATATAATGATTTGTATTAATCCACAGTGTTTTGTGAAGAAAGATACAGTTTTTTACCTATATGATTTAGCTTTTCTGTTAATAAAAATAAAAAAATTACAAAACTAAACTCTCTACCAGCTTAATATTAAAAAAATCGACAAAGATAATTTAAAAAAAAATCATAAGAGAAAACACTGTAGCAATTCATAGTATTTTATGAGAAAAGTTACAATGTTTTTCCCAGTAAAATTAACAAAGATAATCTTCAAAAAAATCATTAAAAAAAAACAATGTAGGGAAACACTGTAGCAATCCATAGTGTTTTGTGAAGAAAGCTACAGTGTTTTCCCCATATGATTTAGCTTTATTGTAATTGTAATTCTCAACCACCTTAATATTAAAAAAATAACATCAACAAAGATAATTTTAAAAATAATAATAATAATAATAATAATAATAAAACCATGTGGGAAGCACTGCAACAACCCACAGTGTTTTAAAGAAAAAAAATTACAAAGCTAAATTTTCAATCGGCTCAATATTAAAAAAAAATCAACAAAGATAATTTTTTTAAAAAAAACATAACAAAAAAAATGGAAAAAAAATCATGTGGGAAACACTGTGGCAATCCACAGTGTTTTGCAAAGAAAGCTATAGTGTTTCCCTACATGATTTAGCCTTACTTGTAATTGTAATTCTCAAACAACTCAATATTAAAAAAAAAATCAACAAAGATAATTTTAAAACAAATCATAAGAAAAAAAATTCATGTGGGAAGACATTGTATCAATCCACAGTATTTTGTGAGGAAAACTATAGTGCTTTCCCCACATGATTTAGTTTTATTGTAATTGTAATTCTCAACCAAATCAATATTAAAAAACTAAAATCGACAAAGATAATTTTGAAAAAATCATAAAAAAAACCACGTGGGGAAACCATATAGTAATCCACAATGTTTTAAAGGAAAAAAAATTACAAAGCTAAATTCTAACCAACTCAATATTAAAAAAATAAAATTGACAAAGATAATTTTGAAAAAATCATAACAAAAAAGAAAATAAAAAAAAAACAATATGTGAAAACACTGTAGCAATCCACAGTGTTTTGTGAAGAAAGCTAAAGTGTTTACCCACATTATTTAGCCTTACTTGTATTATTTATAATTATAATTCTCAATCATCTCAATATTAAAAAAATAAAATTGATAAAGACAATTTTGGATAAAAACATAAAAAAAACAAAAAAAATCATGTGGGGAAAACACTGTAACAATCCACAATAATTTGTGAGGAAAGCTACAATGCTTTTCCCATATATTATAATTGTAATTCTCAACCAACTCAATATTAAAAAATAAAATCAACAAACAATTTTGAAAAAAAATTATAATAAAAAAAATTTATGTGCAGAAACACTGTAGCAATTCACAATATTTTAAAGAAAAAAATTAAAAAGCTAAATTCCTAATTAACTCAATATTAAAATAATAAAATCGATAAAAATAATTTTTAGAAAATAAAAAACCTAAAGAAAATAGAAATCATTATAGCAATCCACAATAAATAAGGAAAACTATAGTGTTTTCCCATATGGTTTAGCTATATTCTAATTACAAGAAATTAATTTTTCAAGTTTAATCTATATTATATCATGAAATCTTACAAACAAAACTAAGCATATATTGAAATTTGATTAACAGATTAAAATATTGTCCTGTGGTGCGCATATATATATATATATAAACAAAACTAATCTTGTTTACTTTTGAACTTAAACCAAGCTAAAAAATATTTTTTATCTTAGCAAACACAAAGTTTGTTTCTAATTGTAATTATTTTTTTTTCTAAAAAATATATATTTTATGTTTGTGACAATAAGTTAAAAAAAATATTAAAATAGTATTCATATTTTACGTGTGATTATAAGCTAAAAAAAATCATAAATATAATAAAATCACGTTCAAAATCTATTTTAAATTTTAAAAATAAAAAATGATTCAAATTAAATTCCTATGACCAATTTATTATTAATATTATTATTATTCTCATATCATATTTATAATAATTGAAAATCAAATTATGAAGATTCAAATAAAAATTTATCATAGTATTTAAGAATCATGTTAAAATTAAAGAGTAAGTGAATCTAATAAATTCTTTTTAGAGTGCAAAAAAAACAACCAAAGAAAAAAAAATTATTATTTTTTGGTTTTATTAAAGGGCAGACAATCTTTTTTTTTGCTAATTGAAATTTGAACCTGGATCATCCCATTGTTTGTCTAGTCCACCTCATGAATGTTAATAGTCTCTTTTTTAAAAATCTGGATAATTTTTTTAACTCAAGAAATATAAATTTATGATCACTGTATTCACATTTAATTCTTGATTTATGATAACTAATCAAATGTTGGTAATATGAGAATTAATTATGATTCTTATCATAATTAATTTTTCAATATTTTAGCTTTAAAATCAACAATAAAAAGGGTGGTGAAGGAAGAGTTTCAAACAATGTTTTTTAAATTTTTATACACCCTTCCTCACCTTATATTTTAGTGTTTTATTCTCTTTTTACGCTTTATTTTTCCTTTTAAATCTAGAGTTTAGGTTTATCTTGTTATGAGATTTTAAGTTACATAATCTTTAATTCAAAAACCTTATTTAGAAGCGCATCTAAATCAAGATGACATATTACAAACATCCTAATTGACATAGTTATTAATAATGAAGCCTTGAAGACAAATGATTCATCATTGACAATAACAAAAGATCTATTACTTTAAAATGCTTCGACATGTAAATATTTTTCTTTGTTTTAATTTAAAAATTGATATTCTTATTATTGGTATCCATGTTAAGATTTTAAATTAATATCAATTATAAGTTTGGATATATAATTAGCATATATGGTATTATTCTATTTATATTTGAGTTGAAGCATGCTTGCCGTGAATTATTATTTTGCTTGCTTATAGATTCAAACTTGTATAAATTCTGGATTTTTTTTAAAAGCATTCTTATTTTTAGCATGCATAAACTAAACATTATTTAAATATTTTAATTTATTTAAAAATGTTTTTTTAAAAAATTAGTTTTCTCTCTTTTGCGTTTCGTTTTTGAATAACAAAACGAAGTGACTCCTCCATGCAGGAAAAGGAAGAAGTGGTTTTGGGAAATTTAATATATTATTATATACAAGGATGATTTAGTTATTTTATGAAAAAATTGATTGGCCCAAAATGTAAGTGTAAGGTTTAATTCTTCAAATTAAAAAACGATCGATATAATTATACTTTTTATTTATTTATTCCGCCAAAGCAGAACGTACTTGAATCCTTCATGAGCCCAAACAAGGGTTTGGCCCAACCCATAACTAGAGCAAACAGCGCCGTGAAAGAGTTAAGAAAGCCGCGAAGGTTTCACCGCTCCAGCCTGCAGAGGAGGTCTTGAAAAACTCATCAGCATCCTCTGTCGATTATCTCTTTCTCTCTCTGAATTTGTTTGGGTGTTGGTTACTATTTACGTAAAGTATTGTATTATTCTGTTTCTTGTTTCTGGTTTTTTGGTTTAAGAAGGAAAAAAAGAAGAAGAAAAGAGATGGTCTCTGGGCTAATCAACGCCAATCCAGTAATTTATGAGAAGAAGGAGAGACGGGTTCGAAGTGCTCCAAGTGTTGGTGATGATGAGCATGCTGTTGAGCCTATTGATCAACTTGAAGTTTTTGATATCCTTTTCATTATTTTTTCTCAATTCAATTCTAAAGTTTAGTTTTTTTCCCCCTTTTTTCTGTGCGTTCTTCTTATGTTTGGTTCAAAAGCGATCAAAATATTATTGCTTCTAAAGACAAAATATTTGATGATTTTTTCTGTCTGGGAATGGGGCTAGATAGTGTAAGAATTAACCCCAATTACGCTACATGAAAAATATGTTACTGTCGGTGGTGAGGAGTGGGCGCGCAAGCAATGCTAAGAAATGTAGAAAGGATTGATGTTTTCGGTAGTTTGAAGCAAGATTTGTTTATTTTCTTAACATTCTTAAATCATATTAGAGACATAAAGGATCCGGAGCATCCTTACTCTTTGGAAGAGCTTAAAGTGATAACGGAGGATGCGATTGAAGTAGATGACAATCACAGTTATGTCAGGTAACAATGCCTGTCGTCTCAATTCTATTTATTCCTACTTCATTGGCCTTCCTTTTAATAAATAACTGAAATTCAAATAAAACTTTATGAGATTTCTCTTATTCAGGGTGACATTCACTCCAACAGTTGAACATTGTAGCATGGCAACAGTCATTGGTCTTTGCTTGAGAGTGAAACTTATGAGAAGCCTGCCACAACGTTACAAGGTATTTGTTAACTGTGTTTTCAGCTTTGTTATCTATTTCTGTAGCAGAGGCGGACCACAATTTGTGATTGGCAGTATTGTTTAAGTTCCTTTAATGGATGTTGCAAGGTCATACCACTTCCCCCGATAACATGAATGGCCATTCATGAACCTTAATCTGATCATGCATGCTGAGATACGCCTCTTTTTTTATGAAATTAGGTTGAGGATAGATATATTGTTGAAGTCAGTGGAATACACAACTAAGCGCATCTAGAAAAGCTTGGTGGCTTTGTATTGTTGGGAATGTTAGGCACATAATTGCTTAAATTGATTTCCTGTCATTCTTTATATTATGGCATTTTGTGTCTGTTATTTATCTATGAAATTTTGAGCTCGCCTACAATATATCTGGAGTAATTTGCGAGCACTGTAGTTGTGTGATTCACCAGCACCAGGAATTGGGGAGCACAATAGACTAAGATAAAGTATATGACCAAGTTTTCCGGGTTGCACTGTCAACATTATGCTTTATAGTTATATAAAGGAAGTTTTGTTCCACAAACCCTACTCATTACTCCCTTGAAGAAAGATTTCTTACCGCTTGAAAACATGTCCTAAAATGATTTGATAGAGCAATGATTTCTTAGTGACCATTATGTCCTAAAATGGATTGAACATCACAGATTATCTGCATAGATCAGAAAACATTTAACTCATACATAAACGCTAATTTGTAATTGATGGAGTAAGGGTACATGCTGGTGCTTATTTAATTCCTATATGATTTGGACTCTGGAAACGATATGTGGTTGGAGCATCCCAAGTCAATGTTTTGTTGATAACTTTGAATTTTATCTGATACTTTTAATTGTAGTGTTGTAGTGCCGGTCTTAACAGCTACTTTTGGCCCAAGAATTCTTAAAAAAATTTACACTCTTATACTTGTAATTGTAGTGCATCCCCCTCTGCCTTTTCTCCTCTCCTTCTCACCAATATTTCCCAATGTTGTTTAGGTGGATATCAGGGTTGCACCAGGAACTCATGCAACTGAATCTGCAGGTAATCACTCTATCTTGGGGTGGAGGGAATCAGATGTTGGATGCTTTTAATTTGTGCCTCGGTGGAAGTTCAAATGCCTGCAATAGATTCGCCGCCATTTATTATCTTGTTCTCCATGTTGTGCTTCTTTTCGTTAGAATTACTTTCCCTGTCCAAACAATAAAAGCCATATGGTTGTATCCTCATCTTGCATACCCTGAAGTTAATGTTTTGAAGCCTGAGGATGCTGTATATACTACAGGCATTGGTTTTGAATCCTTGATCAAATATCTGGCCTCTAGAAATAACGACAACCACTTTTCTTTTTCCTTTTTTTTTTCACCTCCTTATTTCTGTGACCTAACAAGCTCTTGAAACATGAGTTGTGGGAATCTTCACTGAGCACTTCCTGGATTACTGAGTAGCATCATTTTTTTTAGAACTCCTGTGATGCGTGCTTCCTTCTTTTGCCTTGTAGGTGGCATGCAAACTCTGTCTTGATAAAAGTGCATATGAATTATAAAACGGCATTTGTTTTCTATCCTGATCTGTTTTTTGTGCAGTTAATAAACAACTAAATGATAAAGAGCGAGTAGCTGCAGCATTGGAAAACCCAAACCTGGTGGATATGGTCGACGAATGTTTGGCTCCATCATATGCCTGAAATATTCCACCTACCACAGCTGAAAGCTTTCTGTACACACCTTCACTCGAGGCAGCTCATGTTATTACGACTACTGTACAATTGCTTGTCATTGTTCTTCACATCTTTTTGTTACCCTGATATGTATACATAAATGAGGTTCAAATCCTTAGAATGCAGTTGGAAACTGACCTTTGGTAGAGTTGAACTCTGACTCTCACGGTGACTATACGATTTCTTCAGGTCTTGTTATCTCACTTTTATGTTTGTATACTATGATTTATATAATAGGTATTGTGAGGTTTAAATGAATAACAAACAGTATTGGACCCATTTTGCATTGTGCTTTGAATTCCCCGTGAATTATACTTGTTTGAATAGTTTGTTGTTTGCATGTTAAGGGTTCTTATTATATATTGAGCGAAATGTTTGAACTGTGTACTTTAATTACAGAATATAGAAATTGATGATTTCTGCGGATAGTTTCATCTAATTTTTGTCAAGCATCTGTTTTTATTAATGCAATTGTGGGGATTAGCCTAAGTTCTGATAAGTGATCTCGAGTCTAGCTACGCAAGAGCTGAAATCTGGCATGGTTAGAACTTGAGTAATGCATTTTCGCGTACAGCACCTCCTAACACAACCAAACAAAAACTTAGGCTGTAAACAAGCCTTTTAGTTAGGCAAAGAGCTCAAAATGCTAGAGTGGTGATATCCTGGGAATAAGCTTTGGCATTTCCCTGCTCGAATCTAGTCATATTCCATGCTATCGGTATCTTTTGACAAATCCACCAAAAGAGAACCAGTAAAAAATTGTTGAATTATTTCACTGATGGAAAAAATAGTCCCTGACAAAGTACACCCGCCATTGATAAAACTTGGTCCATTTCCAATAAAACCCTAACATGTAAATCATAAACCCAACAAGAAAATTACTTGTATGTCCCCATTTTCTCCCTTGTATCTAATTTATATTTATTCCGGATGAAGTTTTGTGGTATTAAGGTTTTTCTTGTTAGTTCAAAATTCCTTCAACGCTAAAGACATTGCCCAGGCTCAATCAGCAATACGAGGTCAAAAAAAAAAAAAAAAGAACAGAAAAACTCCATTGCAAATCAAACTAGAATCACACCTGACATTATACATTGAGTGGTAACACTTACCAGAAAACAGAGGAAAATGCCATTGATCAAACCCATAAAAATATGGTGACAGCCTGTGTGGTCTGGTAATATTTGTGTAATACATTTGAAAGGAACAAGTGACTCTTCAAAGCGACAGTTCAAGCATTACACAGGTAACAGAGAATTTCACACCTTCATCATCAGCTGAAGTTCCCTTAAAGATTGCAAGCTCCCCTTTATGTTCTAGAAATTTCAATGCTCACATCAAAATTGTGCGATCTATTCCATGAAGCTCTGGTGTTGAGCACAGAAAACTTGATATCAGCATAAATACAACAGGAACTGTGCACAATAAAGAGAGAGTGGATGAGAATTCCTTGATTCGATGATCCTGAAGATAGACAAAACATTAAAAGACGCGAGACATGCAGATAACAGGACAAACACCACTAGAAGGAAATGGACCTCAGCGCTCTTAGATTTCATTGAGAGACAGTACTAACAGGCGTACCCAGAAATGCCACCAACTTTGAGAAATTCCAAGAATCATTAAAATCTAACCCACGAACAGTAGCAACAGAACTTATTGCACGTCCAGATGTATTAAGCTCTTCTTTTTTGCCTGGCAAGTTTCAAGCCTGTATTTTACCATACTCCTCTCAGTGGTATGGTATGTTTTGATAAAAAATTTCGTCGATAACTGCCAAAGTAAATTACGATGGAATATGTTTTGATAAAAATTTCGACAAAATAGAGAAATAAAAAAAAATCCATTGAAAATGTGACACGTCATTATTTTCTGAAAAAATTGCCGACAAACATTCCATCACAGAAATTAAATGAATAAAAACTCGTGAGTTCTCTCATACCCCTACTTTCCTCTTCTTCTTTCTACTGAAAAAACAACAGCCTCTTATCCCATGTTCAATTTCTTGTGAAATTTCGTCACACTGAGTAAGCATACATATTTATTTATATTTTTGGTTAATTTATTGATTTTTTTTTAATATTTATAGTTTGCTTATATATTTAAATATTTTACAACTTTTTTCTAAAAACTTTTGTTGTGCTAATGTATGATTTGTATGTTGGGTTTATTTGAGATATAAGAGAAATTGATTTTATTTATTATTTGATGAAATTGAGTTCGATGTTGTAATTTAAATGTGTTATAATTGAAGAAATGATACATTATTTAATAGGTACCAATTATATTTTGTTAATTTTATTGTCAAGTTGAAAATTTGAGAAAACTTAGGGAAATTTTTTTTTTTATGGAATTGATAATAACTAAAATGTATTAATATAGATTGAATAAGTTTGAATTAAACAAGTGAGAATAATTAGTTGGGTACCGATTATTTGTTGTTAATTTTATTGTTTAGATCACATTTTGATGCAAAATTGAATTTGTGTAAAGATGATAATAGTTCAAAATTGGATTTGTATAAAAATGATAATTACTTACTAGATTGTAAATTTATTTTTAATAAGAAGTTAAATTTTGAACTGATAGTTATATTATAATAAATATTATCATCAATATTCTATACATGTTTTATAA
>Ga0325411_1005314_pt1 | contig 14291 bp, 4 predicted proteins | sample PopdelMetagenome_13_FD_206181 | JGI IMG/M metagenome (GOLD analysis project Ga0325411, IMG submission 206181) | Populus deltoides microbial communities from Bellville, Georgia, United States - Xylem-PdIQD-R4 | ecosystem: Host-associated > Plants > Phyllosphere > Stem > Wood/Secondary xylem... | reverse complement strand
TATAATCATGCAGGTATGTGGCATTGCTTTCCGGTCCCCTTCTTTAGGTCAAAGAGCTAACTATCTGCTTCTTGTCGAATTCTTGTCCTAATTTTTCCTTTTATCTTCCTCCTCAAAATCTTCTGCATTATTATTATAGGCCATGGCAGAGTCTCAAAGTAACCAGGGCCAGAAATTGTTATGAGCCGTGACTGTCAACAGGTGCATCGTACCTGTTATCTGAGGCACATGCGAGGCTTTTTAACGACACCAGTGAATTAAAGACCCACTCAAAAAGGTTTTCATAACAGAAGTTTGTGGGCCACTTATAGTGGAACCACAAGAAGCATCCTAGCTATTGGCTCATTGTGTTGGAGCTGCTATTCCCCATTTAAACCCTCACCAATAAATTATTGCCAATAGAACAAATTAAGGAGATGGTGTCAAAATTAATTGCGTGACTGGCAAAGAGAATCAACATATATATCCCGTCTGATTAAATTTAAATATGAGAAAAATATTGTGGAATGATTGAACTGGCAATTAATTTAAGAGATTATACTGTGGAGAGTTCTCAATAGTTTGGATTTGGCAGGGGTACGTGCCACTCGGCTGCCCTCCTCCAGGTTTAAAGATTTATATAATGTGATTATTATATTATTTTTCTAGTATGAAATATAGCAATTTACTAGATTAATGGTTCCGCGCTATGACATGACATCGGCTGTAATATTTTTTATCAATTGAAAAAAAAGATATTTGAAGGACGCAAATGTATTTTAAAAAGAAAATCAATGGATCAATTTAACATAAAAAGAATCATGGGAACTGGAAAAAAAAAAAGAAGAAGAAGAACAACGAAGTCAGCAAATCAAATGAAAAAAAAAAAAAAGATAAAAAACTAAAAGAAAAGGGGAAAAAAGTTCATGAGGCAACCTAAATAAGCATGTCAAATATACAAGTTAGGTTAAATGACTGGGATAAGCTAATAGAAAGAAAATAAAAAAAATTTAATATCTAATTATAAACAAATTAAATATAAAAAAATAAAATTAAAAAAATCAATTAAAAAAACAACAAACTAAACAAGCTAACTAGATTTTATAACTTAAATTATGCGAATGAAATAACTTAATAGAAAACAAACTAAAAAAAGATTACAAAGCTTAATTTTAAAAGAATCCAATGCTAGAGTATAAAATGTAACAAATATTAAATTTTATTAACCTTTATTTTGATAAATCATTTTTATATATAAATGAGCAGAATTTGTCAAAAAAAAAAAAAAACAAAAGGAAAACAGTTCCACATATCCTTATGTTTTAGAGGTTATATCTTCAATTTATCCTTAAAAACTTATTATGTCCTCAATATATTTCTCTATTGAATTTTCACAATCAATTAAAACTAACGAAAGTATATCACTTGATTTGCATATGACAAAGTCCAAATTCTATATATCTAAAATATCAATAATATAAATTTTATAAATATTTTTCCAGTTGAGTGAAAAGTAATATAAGAAAAATATGAAAATAATATAAGAATCTAATTTAATAATATGATGTAGTTTTACTATTTTTGGATTTTAACATAATTATTTTTTTGGGATTTTTTAATCATTTCAGAGTTTTCATATATAAAAATTAATAATATACTATATAGGTTAATTAGGAGTGAATATTTAAGAATCTTACTTTTATGTTATTTAAGGTTTTATATGGTTAATAAATGGTAAAATAATAGAAAAGGGGGATTAACCTATTTTTTAGGTTTTAATAATTTTCTTTCTTTAATAATTCCTTCAATGTTTATTCTTAATTAGCGATGATGGAATTCATATATTAGTGTTGGGGATAGGCCACAACGTTAATAATTAATGCATGAAAGGCACAATAACTAATTAATAATTGTTTTCTTTTAATAAGTTCGTGTGATCAGCAGTAATAAATAAATTTGTAGGTATAATCAAGTTGCTGGAATTTCCTAAAATCCCCTTTCACTCATCCCATGGTTTGTATCAAATAAAAAAAAAATTAAGAAAACAACGCTGCTGGAAAAACTCTGTATGATCACTAATCAAATTCTTTTGTTCACGAAAATGTTTTCTTTCATATGGGTTTGTTCTTAATAAGACAGCATAAATGAACGTCATAAATTGTCTTGTCCAAGCTCACAGAGAGACCCACGTTCCGGGGCTCGGTCAGGTCTAAAACATGAAACCTGACAAGGTTTCGACGCAACAAGCCTGGTCCGGAGTCCCAGCGGCACAATCAATCTATTTTTATAGACCCAGTTAGAGTCCGACTCAGCAGGCACAGGCCAATCTCTAGATCGTGATTTTAGCCCAGGCCCCAATCCGGTCCTAAGCTACTGTTTTATACAAAGTTCCCCAATCTTTCTTATCTATTTTTATTACAGTCAAGAGTTCCCTTCTTTTCTTGACTGTAATAAATCTTTGTTTGATTCTCAAATGAATTAATTATGACTTAGGATCCCTTTTTTATTAAAAAAAAATCTAAGAAAAATATTTTTGTATGGAAAATATTCTCCTATGTTAAAAAAATTAATTTTTTATAAAATAAATTATTTTTTTTATTAATGATGCTTGAATGATAATTACAAGATATTAGTGGTAGTGATTATCATATTAGTATTAGTATTGATTATAATTATGATGGTAGTATTTGCTAAAGGAAAGTTAGCTAGCCATTTAAAGCTAGCAGATTATATATCTTATAGCTTTAATAAGTAATTTCCTTGTTTGTAAATCTTTTTTTATTTAGGATATACTAGATGTTAGGCTAATTGTATGTGGTGTTCTGAATGTTCTAAAGGCTAGAAATCAGCTTGTACGGATTTTATACTTTTGCCCAAATCATGACATGATTTCTTGAATATATAGAACATAAACTTGTCTTCAATCTCCAACCCTTTAAGATTGTTGCCAAAATGTGAACTTATCTAAAAAAATTTTACGGTCCGCACAATAATGCTCGTCAATTCTAACTTGAACTTGAATTGACCAATCTCAAACAAGACAGTCTTTTATCTTTGATTTTTATTTTAGTTTCATGAATGTTTTAGTGAATATATTAATATTGTGTATGTTACCTTACCTCACAAAAGCCATTACCTTTGGATTATTTGGTCATACTCATTCTTCTCCTTCGTTGCATCAAGAATCTCCCCTTCACTCGATGATTTGGTCATACTCCAACCTATTTTACTCTTTATATTTTTGAAAGTGTATTATGTTCATCTACCTACACTCAAATGCACAAAACTCGTTACTCAGTCTGTCCAATGTGATTTTCTAAGATATTTTATACACTAAAAAGGTTTTTTTTTTGTTATGATCAAGATCTAGGTCATACTTGGATTTCTAGAAATGTAATCTTTCTAGAAAATCAATATTTCTTTCAAATTCATCATGATCCTATTTACCTTTAATTTTTTTTTCTATATCATTATTTACTAACCATTTTTGCATATTCGATAACTCTTAAGCCTTTCCTAGTACATTAGTGACAATCTGGTTCCCCCATCAACTTAGATTCCAGCACTTCTTAAGTCCCTTTCAGATCATCCTCTAACTGTTGATTCTGTTTAAGCAACTGCACTCACTCCTCTCAGGTATAGTACTTGAGTTCATAGACCCCTATATAGGTTTGGTTTTAAAAATCCTTTATCTTTAACAACCACTTTGTCTTTTATTTTTATTCCCTCAAGTTACAAACAGGCAATGGTATATGGGCGTTGGTGAAAAGCTATTGAAACAGAATTTCTAGCACTAGAAGAAAACCACACCTGGGATGTTAATGTTTCCTCCATCTATGAAACATATTAAGAGTAAATGGATGTTTTTTATTAAGCTTCATTCTGATGGATCCATAGATCATTACATATTGAGAGTATGGCTTAGATCATGATGAGATATTTACACCAGTCACCAAGATGACCACCATGCGTACAATCATAACCTGTGTGGCCTCTCAATCCTGGCCTTTACATCATATGGATGTTAAGAACGTATTTCTACATGGTGGTCTCAATGAGAAAGTTTACATGAAATTTCCATATGGTATGCTTACTTCTTCACCTACTAATGTTTGCAAACTAAACCTTTTTATCATGGTTTGAAACAGACATCAAAAGCATGGTTTGAAAAATTTTACACCACTCTCCTTGAGTTTTCATTTACTCAGAGTCAGTACACGTTAGTAAATATTCAACGCTTGCTACAGTCACCACTTAATTAAATCTCTAATGCAGTGTTGGTGAATTATTTTGCAGAGCTGGAGACACTTGCCTGGGAGTAGAATGAAGGCGATGGTGTGCTGTGCTAGACGAACGACGCTGCCTCCTTTTGCTCTGTTTTTTTCTTTGCTTTCTTTATTTCCTGGTTTGCTTCTGTTCGTTCCCACCCTGTATAACCTTTGTATATTCTCTCCTTCCTCCTCCTGTTCGTTCGTCTCCTCTCTGCTTCTAGTTTCGTTTTAAAGATGAAGGAACGAAGATGGTGATGATACCGGTTCCCTCTGTTTTTTTTCTGCTTGTTTTTTTTCTTGCTCTGTTTTTCTCCCTTTGTTCTTTTCGTGTTATTTTTTTCTGATCTCTCTGTTTTTTTTGCTTTTTTTTTCCTCCTGTTCTGGGTCTCCTTTTCTCTCAGTTTTTTCCCAGTTTTTCTTCAGTTTTTCTTTCTGCGCTCTCTCATCTTCTCTGGCTTTATAGCTAGAGAATGCCAAGCATTTGAAACGGCTTCCATCCTTTACTCCAGCAACGGCTCCTAAGGAGGAAGACGAATAAGGCGATTAACAAATTCTAAAAACGGCGCCGTTTGTGTGATGGGAATAGCCATTTTCAATCTGCTCACTGAAGTTCTGAAATCGTGTAATCAAGTCCCTGGGTAAATTGTAATTGGACCCCTATATTTCCGCACATTTTACAAGATAGTCCTTGGACTTTAATCTGCTGCAATTTTGCACCCAATTAGCCCCAAACTTTGGTATTTCTTCAATTAAGTCCCTGATTTCATTAATTAAATTAATTTCAAGCTCAATTAAGTTTCAAAACTTATTAATTCTCTAATTAATCCCTTGATTTGATTAATTAAATTAATTTCAAGTTCAATTAAGTCTCAAAACTATCAATCATGTTGCCTTTAACCCAAATTTTAATTTATTCTTCATTTTTTATTTGTTTTTCATCATCATTTTTTTACTTTTTTTTATTATTATTATTTAGTAAATAAAATAATAGTAGTAATAATAATAAAATAAAATAATAAAAAATTGAATTATGACAGTGATGGTGGAGGAAATGGTGTTAAAGAGTTATGGTAAAAAATGATGGTTATATTGGTAATAAAATAATAGTAAAATAAAATTAGTATCTGACATGAGTTACTGTTGTTGTAGTGATAATAGTGATGGTGTTGGTGTTGGTGTTAATAATAATTATTAAAGTGGTTAAGTTATAGGGTTAATGGATATTGTGAGTGGACAATATCAAGAAAAACATCTCTATCCTTTTTTATGCTAAAATATATTCTTTTAAATTCATGTTGTTTAAGGATTAAAGAATTTCATTGACTTATTTTGCAACGTTTGTTATGAAATTAAAAATAGGGGAAGATATATTTCTCAAAATAAACAAATCCTTAATCCTTAAAAAATTTACTAAATTAAGGGTGATTAATAGTAATCAGAGAGTTATTTAATTATTTATTATACTATTAGGATTAATTAATTAGTTTCTATGTACCTTATAATTAATTCTTCTCAAATTTGCTCATTGGGGGGTCATTATTTAGCTTTTCAAACATAACAATCACATTGTAGCTGGAAATCCTTGAAAGCTTTAAGTTGGTTGGTAGGTGTATATATTTTCTGTAGTTGTCCAGTGTTCAAATATTAAGAGAGATTATAAGAGAGAAAAAAATGAAAGCAGTAATTTAGATGTGGATTCTTACTTAAAACCTTATCAGAGATGAATTTAGATTTAATACTCTACATAAGATGGCTTAAAAACATCTTTATTATTAAGATAAAAAGGAAAAGAAAAGAAAGTAGTTGAAAAGAAAGAACGAACAATCAACACCTCACTCAAACAAGTGGGTATAAGATTCTTCTACTAAGAAACCAAAATTCGAATCCGTCATTCTATGAAAAAAGAAGAGAAATCCAGGGTTTTTTTATCCTCCGTGTTCTTGTTTGCGGTGAATTTGAATTGCAAGACAAGAGAGAAATAATGATTTGTTAAATTCATAAAGGAAAACTGTCATACAGTAGGAACTGACGAGTAGATATAAGTGCAAATTAATACAAAGCAAACTTGCTGACTTATTAGATACCCACTTACATATATATTTCAGGTTGGCCTCTACCAAAGGCAGGGCAATGGACTCAACTTCTTCTGCAATCCACAAAAAGTGGTACGCAACAATGAAGAATAGAATCCATGCCCTTTTCTTCTCATCACCCGGTTACTCGTATTTATTTTCACAGTATAATATCGTATGAAGACATAAAATCACAACTTTTTTGTTTCTTTCTTTATCCCTTTCAACTTTGGTAGCCATTGCCACGGTCCTTGACATGGAATCCAGCAGAACCAGAAGGTTTTCTGGAGAGAGTAACATGCACCCCAGGATCATGATGACTGCATGAAGAATTGTAAACGATTGAGTTGTTAACACCTTGCACATTACTGTTCATAAATGCACTCATAGGAGATGGCCCCATTGATCTTCCTTTGTGGTTCTTGTCCTTCTTGCTGTTGCCTTCTTCACCACTGCTGCTCTGGCTTCCCCAATCACTGCCTTCACTTCTAGGATTGCCCTTCTTGTTGAGAGTATGAGAATTGCCTTCAAAAAAATGTTTCTTCGGAGAACGGATTACTTCCATGAAAGCACCTTTGTTTTCACCAGCAATTGTAATTACCCTCATGCCACCATCATCAGAATCTGAAGAAATCTTCTTGCCGCTACCTTTCTCCTTTGTTTGATGTTTGGCAGTTTCTGGCTTTGCAAGACGCGCAATGCCAGAGCTGAGACTGTCTGCAAAGGCCCTCAGCGAATCACCTGCCTCCTTAGGCTTGTCAATAATCTTCTGAACCAACACAGTTTTTTGCTCTGCTACTAATGGAATCTTGGGTTCGAGATCAGTGTCAGATTTTACTCGGGAAGGTGGAAGTGTTAGAGGAGAAGGTGGTGGAGCAGTGGGCTTGGGCTTAGGTGACTGGGGTGGGGTTTGAACTGTAGGCTTGACGATTCTTAGAGATGGTGTAGGGCCAGGCACACGAGCTGCACTGGTGGTTACAGCTTTAGTGGCTGGAGAATTTGGCACCGAGGATGTGACTGTCGCTGGCTTAGGGGCAGGAGAGCTTGGCGCTGAGGATGTGGTTGACACTGGCCTAGTGGAAGGAGAAGTTGAGACGGAAGCAGATGAAGCTGGTGTAGAAGCTGGAGAGGTAGGAACTGAAGACGAAGTACGTGATGGTTTGAGGGTTGGAGAAGGTGGAAGTGAAAAAGTAGTGGGTGGAAACACTGTGGAAGTTGGGACAGGAGAAGTTGGCACTGAAGATGAAGGAGCAGGTGCCCTTGGAGCTGGGGATGTTGGTAATGATGCAACACCACCTGCAGCTTTTACAGCTGGAGATGTTGGAACTGAAGCAATACCAGCGGCAGGTGGCACTGTCGCAGCAGAAGGAGGTGGTGCGGGAGTGGGTTCTTGAGGTTGTGTTGGCACAGGCTGAGGCAGAGCAGTTAGCCTAAATGAAGGTCGAGCAAGAGCTGGACGGGGTTGCGGAGGAGGCGACTCTGGAGTTGGGGTTGGAGCAGGGGCAGCTGGCCGAGCTATTGATGGCAAACGGAACCATGGGCGAGGCGGGGCAGGTTGGTTTGACATGTCGAGGAGAGTTTTTGGATTTTAGAACTTGACAGATAAGAAACGCAGGAATGAATACAAGTATAGAATATAGATGATTAATGCATGCGAGTTGTTATTTATAGTGTTATAATTTTATAATCGATGGACCTTAAGCTAGCTTGACATAGAAACAGAAAAAAAAGGGGGGGGAGGCCATGCGGAATCCACTCTATTGCATACAGAGAAATGAAAGGAATAAGGGAAAGGCATCAGATTCAGAAAGCAAATACAGCTGACATTGGCTCCCCCACAATCTAAGATTGGTATCGACGAGTCATATAGAAACTTGGCTTTTCAGCCATGATGGAATGACTTCTCTGGTTTCATGGGGGATCATTGGATTGAATTAAGTAATTGAAAAACGAGTCAGAAGGTAGACGCTTGTTTTCCAAAACTGATAGAAATCCACCTCATGTGTTAGTATTAACATTATGAAGAAAAACTGAGCAGGATCTTGCCATCATTTTCTAAAATGTTCCTTTCCACTTTGGTGCAAGCTTTTGAGTTCACCAATCGAAAAGAATAGCATATGCCATTTTAAATAGTTTGAATTTTTAGTGACCGCTATAGGAGATTCAACTCCCAGCCCCTCCTTCGAAGCCTGGCTACAAATTAAGTTCCACCTCGGCAAACTTTTAATTAACATCATCATCATCATCGACTTTTTTGGTGCATTGTTCTGCATTTTCTTGCACTTCTCTTGCTGGGATCATAGCAGCCGTTCCTTTCCAAACATGGTAACGGCTGTCCACCAAACTCATATTGACTAATGAGCATATTCACGCTGTGCTTATTGCGGCTTCACTCTACTCTCCCTGTTTCCCATTGTTACAAGGCGAATCAGAATTTGTCAATATGTTTTGTAGTTAGTAACCACAAAGCATACTATAATAATATTCTTGAAATCCCCTAGAGGATTTTAGTACCGTAGCTGTCTATGTATTCATCTTCCACTTTGCTTGCTAGATTTAGCCATTGCGATTCTTTCCGTCTTTGTTTTCCATTTCGAACTTCGTTTACCTCACGACGCTTCAAGATTTCCCTTCCATCAAAATAATTAAGGGTGTTAAAATAGCTGAGAGAGGATAGAGAGAGGTAGCAATAGTTGACGGTGACTGGAGATACACCAAAGTTCTCCGTTGTTGTAAAAGAAAGGAAAAGAACGTCAGAGGTGTCCAGGGAATATCTACCCTATCTCTTCGTTACTACTTAGGAGTCACGAAGGTTGTAGAATCTTCTTTTACAAGTCCCCTTCAAATATTATTTCAGTAGCTTCAAATGAGATCAAGAAAATTGTGGTTGAGAGAACACCAATGAAATATGTCAGAAGAGAGATTCTAGAATAGAATATTAGGCAAAAACTCTTCATCTGGAAGTATCAACCAATGTTATGTTTGGGTTCGTTTAATCTAATTATACAGCAAAAATATTTTAAATGCATTACATTGACTATGGGTGCGATGTGATATGTATATATATATATATATATATATATATATATATATGGCAGCTACAGATTTTGGTATCCAGACCCTGTAAATCAAGCTTCTTGGTGGAGTAAGAGGGTTTTTGAAGAAGAGTGATAATACTTGTTTTTTAAAATATTTTTTTGCTTGAAATGTATTTTTTTTTATTTTAAAAAAATTATTTTTAAAATCAGCACATTAAAACAATCTCAAAACACAAAAAATAAAATAATTTAAAACAAAAAATAAAATAATTTTAAAAAATACACTTTTAAAACACAAAAATTAACAAGCTCTCTTAATCTATCATTTCAGGGGGCAGGGACATTTCATTGCATTTATCAGTTTATTTTCTTTTGCACCATATACCTTCCTTCTGATAGATTCTTTATGTGTCTATGAACTGCTAGCGCCCTTTATGTAAATTAATTGGCACCAGGGGAAATAAAAATCTTAGTTGTATGTGTATGAAATCTTGAAATGCATTTGAACTTTGCAGATACAATTTACAGGGCACATGAAGGTCAACACATTTGTTGGATTTGCAGATCGAACACATTAGGGAAGGACAAATGCAGATACTAATGGGTGCTGATGAGCTAAACCAATTTTCTTGTAATCTAATGATCTTGAAAGAAATTTGCCTTGGTCTAATTCTCAACTCCTTCAACAGAGAAAGATTCTTCACTGTCATGCAGTACTGCTACATTTCAATAAATTGCAAATTGTCTTCCTGTAATTTTGATTTTAAAAAAATGGTAAAAGCATAGCCTGAGAAATAAGAAGAAAGCAGTTGCATATGAACTGAGCAAGTACTTCTGACATTCTTTTGCCGAACATTAGTTGATACCATGAGAAGAGTTATGGTAGGATTTCTGTTGAATCTACAACATTGTCCAAATGCTATTTCTTACGGGTCGAGGAGCATCAATTGCATGGTAATGTATTTCTTTCTGCTTGATCATATATACTAATGACATGGATACAGACAATCACAGTGGAAGTGGATGGAAAATTTTTCGAGTGCAGGTTATACAAGTGACCTGATACAGAGACAATATACCTGCCTGGATTGTAATAAAGCTCACACTCGAGGTCTCTATGATTCAAGGCCATTTAGTGAATTCAAACACTTTAAAAACTATGTCAATTCCAGTGGGGATTTGCCACAAGAAGAGAACAACGTTAATTGCATTCAATGCAATGTGAAGGTTCCTTGCCGTTTCATTCCCTTTCTGCATTGCAGGGACTAGGGCGGCTGCTGCTGCCCATAACACCGTAATGCCTGTGACACAATTAAAAACAGTAAGATCAGCTGATCAAGGCAGTTTCTCAGAAGTGAAAACCAGCAGCATGACTAAATTGAACGGAAATTTAGAAAACCTTATCCTATAACACGCGAGTCAACCTACAAGATCCCTTGTTTCCCCTTTAGGGTTATAATTTTGGATTTTGATAAACATAAACACTGGTGCTATACCTGCTCCTGCAAACAAATGAGGTCCAGGGAATAGCTTTCCTGTCCTAAACCATGTGTTGACTCCTCCACCAATTGCTTCAAATACTCCAAATCCTAGCAATATTGATCCCGCATTGAAGTGCCTGTCCCTGTAAGACCCTTTAATCAACTCCTTCCTCTCCTGTATTAGAAATGTCAATGCCTTAGATAAACATATTCTCTCCTCAACTCCTTCAGAAATGCAATTGGTTGGGAAAATAAATGCCTCCAAGAAGTCACACCATTTGGAAGAAGAAATGTACACCAATTCCTTCTTCGATGACATTGCATTAATCATGATTCGTTCTATAAACATATCTAAATCGTATTACTTTATGATATGCCAAACATATCATTAGGTATCAATGGCATTCACATATAAAAAAAAAGTCGTCATATGCTTTGAAATTGCAATCCTCTAGCATTTTTCCTTCTCAAATGACTCCCTCAAATGGTAACTCACAGAAGGAATTTCGAATCACTACAATTAAAACTGTTCTTTTTTTTTAAGCCTGTAGCCTTACCTCAGTGAGTTGCTGAATTTTGAGCTCAACAGGAGATGGTGCAGCTTCCACAGGTGTGCCTTCAGGAGTAACTGGGGTAGGTTTCACTTGCCTTTTAAGTTCACTGATCTCATTCTGTGTGGTCCTAACACGCCTCCATTGCCACCCCAAATATCCAGCCCACAAAGTGTAGAATAATAAACCACCCATCACAATGGGGTGGATAAGTGCAAATGACCTTCCCTCCAATATCCCAAACTCCCCACCAACAGCAAGCGCATCCTGCAGTCCCAAAAAAAAAGGGTCAGCAATTCAGTCCGGAAAATGATAAATTAGAGCAAAAGAGGATTTCTAAAACTGCTTGACGATGGGCTTGCCTTTGTGTCTAAGAAGAAAGGTAATGCGAGCGATGCAGGTGAAAGAGAAGCTGAACTTAGATGCTGGATGATTTCAGTGAAAAGCTTACGAGGGCTATGCGAGTCCTTTTTGCAGACATCTAACTTTGATGAGTTAGAAAGAAGAGGCATTTTTGAGTGGATAAATGGAGTATTTTTCTTCTGAGCAAGAATTGGGAATTTCAGAAGGCCGAGTGTGGTGGCCATGCTGTCCTCTGTTGCCTGGCACAGGAAGATAGAGGAAGAGAGGATAAACTGGCTACAACAGAAGATAAGGAACTGAGATTTGCAATACTTTTTTTCAAGCATTTGTTTGCTTTGTAAGAAAATGGGCCCGTCTCTGTAACGACTACATGATTACTGATCCATCTGCTGTTCAGTTTGTAAGTTACAGTCTACTTTTGAAACAGTGTTGTCATTTTGTAAAATGAGGCTTGGGCTGTGATGAAGACCAGCATACAAGATTTATCAACATTTTAGATCATAAAAAGATAGGCTCTCTCATGAGGTGGGTTCAGAACGCTGCTAGGGTCCATTTACAAGTTCTGTGAAATAAGAGTTGGAAATTGTTGCTGTGTTCTTCAAGTGATTTATGACGTCTGAGGATATTCCAAGGTTTTGGGCTTGCCTTGTAGTTCAGCGGGATCCAGAATGAAACGCTTCTGCTTTATAAACTTTGTTATGGAGGGACAATCTTAGGTTATTCTCTTGTAGCCTGTAGGCTTATGTAATTTGCTGTCTCTTGATATCTCCATTGATGTGTTTTGAAAACCTAATTTTGGTAAGGCTGTGAATATCAAGTATTCTTAAAATCTATATTACAGCTCTTCTACTTCTAGGTTATGTTTATTTTCTAGAATTTACTTTTTAAAAAATTATTTTTAAAATTTTTCTGTGTTTATTTGTCTTTAAAAAAATTGGTCAACGGAAAATACTTTCTAATCAAAGAAAAATTTAGCTTAGTTTCCAAAAAAATGCTTTCCTAAAAAATTTGGACGGAAAAAACTTTACAGAAGTTATGAAAAATTTAGAAATATCATATTATTTGCTGATTATATCAAATTTGATCCTCAAACTTTTGATTGCTATATATATATTTTATTTTGAATATTTATTTTTCAATTTCATCCCTTGAAATTTAAATTTTATATTAACTTTGATCCTTATTTTTATAATTTTTATTTGCTTTTCCCTTATCATTTTTTTATTGAAATTTTTTATGTATCAAATTTGATCATTATTCTTTTAATTGTTACTTATTTTATTTGAAATAATTTATGAAATGTTAATTATTATTATTTTAATTCCTTCATCTTTTATTTTTTTTTTTATTTTCTAGATTTGATCTCTATTATCTTAATTATTATTTATTTTATTTGAGATAATTTATGAAATTATTTTTTTTTTCAATTTCATTCTCATTCAACTTTTTAATTTGTAAGATTTGTTCCTCATTATTTTAATAAACTTGAGAAAAATAAAATATTAATAAGTTATTTTCCAGCTTATTTTCCATGACATAATCAAACACTGAAAAATATTTTTCAACTTATTTTTTATTACACTGTCAAATACTAAAACATAATTCATTTTTCTAAAATTTATTTCCTAACACACAAACAAAACCTAGTTCAATCTGAACATAGACATACACCTAATCCTTGGTTCCTCCATCGTTTTTAATTTATTCTATATAGCCACGGGATCATTTAAACCAGGTGGTAAACTTTATCTCTCCACCTTTCACGAATAATTTCAAATATTTCTTATTAAATCGAGAAAGGTTTTCTGATTAAATAGAAGCAAAAAAAAATTGCAATGATTTCCCCTTTGATCTTAGCCTTTGGCTTAAGTCTAGTTGTATTTGGTTCTAGATTAAAAGGATGAAAAGGAAGTTTGAAAGTGTGATAGCGGGTGTTTTTCAAAGTATTTTTAACTTGGAAATACATTAAAATAATATTTTTTTTATTTTTTAAAAATTATTTTTTACATTGAAATATCAAAATGATCTAAAAACATCAAAAAAATATTTATTTAAAATAAAAAAAATAAATAATAAATAATTTTTTTCTAGAACATTTTTAAGACATGAAATCAAACTGACCCTAAATATTAACAACAACGTTTCTTTAATCTTATTTGACGGTTTTTAAAAGTAGGGAGGGATAAGCGTTAAGCTAACAGGGGTGAGGTAAAAAACAGGTGGTGGGGGAGGGAATTTGGGGTTTGTGCTAAAAGATTTCTTCTCATTAATTTTTATTAAAATAAAGCATAGAACCCATAACTATGCATTGTTTATTATTTATATTTACTGTAAATTTTATTTATTTTCTTTGACTCCATGTTAAATCCTAAGATTACCTTGTATGGGCACAGATCCTCTTCAAGTCAAGAAAAAAAAAATATTGATAGTGTAAAGACTGAATTTGGTAAGAATTACTCTTCTTGACAAGACTTACACGGAAAGAAATCAGTCTTTTGACATCATAATTTCTAATGACACGATGGGTTGTTTTTTT